>Ga0208193_1000478_pt1 | contig 21790 bp, 23 predicted proteins | sample June2015DPH_17_2_FD_184716 | JGI IMG/M metagenome (GOLD analysis project Ga0208193, IMG submission 184716) | Peatland microbial communities from SPRUCE experiment site at the Marcell Experimental Forest, Minnesota, USA - June2015DPH_17_10... | ecosystem: Environmental > Terrestrial > Soil >... | reverse complement strand
AGTTACAAAGGCCAGGGACACACGGCTCCGTCCCTATCGTGAAAATCGGGCTTTTAGCCGCCACTGCTCACCCGGCGCGCGCTGAGCGTTTGCCGGCGCCGACGGCGGCCAGTGAGTTTATCAGCCGAATGACAGCTTTCTGATCTCTCTCCGGCAGCGTGGCGACCATCTGGAATCTCTTCCATGTCCGTCTTGCTTCGCTGTCGTCGTGGATGCGCTCGACCTTGGGAGTTTTCACGCCGAGCAGTTCGTCGGTCGAGATGCGGAGCGCGCCTGTGCTCCGCAAAAATATGATCCGACGTTACGCGGCCTCCTTTTCCAGGCGATAATCGTGATGTAAACCGCCAAGAATTGGTTTCGAGACGACTCGATAACCAATCGGCAGCTTATGTCTATGGACTCCGGCCGGAGCACTGGCCTGGAATGGCTCTGGAGTGCCGGGTCCCAAAGACGAATGAGGTCGGCCCCGATTGTAATAGGTAACGAATTCGCGTACGGTGGAGCGCAGGTGCCGCTCGTTCATCGGAATGATGAAATCCAAACACTCGCGCCGAATCGTTCCTAGTGGTGCCTGACACATAACGCCGATACTGTCAAAGTGCGATTGGATGGGGAATTTGGATTGCTCCGGAGAGACGCCGCTCTAGGAAATCACGTGAGTGTATCGCTTGCGTGGCGCAGATCTGGATTGGTGCTCTTCATCTACAATGCGAGAGTTGTCCGAAGTGCCGCGTCTACCTCGCTCATCCCTGCGAGGGATCCGATGACCCGGTCGATCTCCGAGTAGCGAATTGTGGCCAGGTTGTCGGTCATAACTACTGAGTCCATTAACAGACCAGATCCCTGCGCGCCCTCGCTGCCGATCCGCACGGCTACCCGGCTTGGGTGTCCAACACGAGCCATGTTGCTACTGATCATCGCCACAACCGTCTGGGATAGCTCTCCGCCCAGGCTGTTTGATTGCACGATCAGTGCCGGCCGCCGCTTCGACGTTCGCAGGTTGGAATCCGGAAACAGCACTAGAACGATCTCACCGCGGCGGCAGATCATCGTAAACAGCCATTTCCGGCCGGTCCCAATCCTCGGCAAACGCGGCAAGGCGATGGCGCAGATCCGCGGCCTGACTGTTATCGATGCCTCGTTCGCGAAGGTCGACAGGCTCTGCCGACGGTTGAATCCATGTCACGATCACGCGGGAGCCCTCGGCTTCCGTAAGAGGTTCGGTCAGCTCCACTTTCCCGTTGCGGTAGATCCCTTCCACAGACTTGACCATGACCTCAGTATCCCCACTCAATGCGAACGTGGCGTTACCGCGGCTTATCAATATAAATCGGCTTTTCCGGTGGCTTGCCTTCACACCAATAATGATCGAAGTTCGTGATTCCGGCCAGTTCGCTCAGCACTTCTTCATTGATCACTTGCCGACCCGTGTGGGAATCCGGGGACGGACGAAACCGTCCTGATTTTTTTAGAACGACCTCTTGCCCGACACTACGCGGTTTCCTTTGCGGGAAACCAGAGGCGAGTTTTAGTGCACGAATTCCAACAACCCTCGCTTAAGACCGCCGTTCCTTTTCCAACCGCTCCGCGAGAAAAACTTTCAGCAAAGACTGATACGGCACGTCCCGCTTGTTCGCCAGAATCTTTAAGTCCTCAATCATCGAAACAGGAAGTCGCAACGAGATCGTCCGCAGCGAAGGTTTCAGATTCGGGAACCGGCGCTTCTGGCCAGCCTGCCAATCGACGAACTCCGTGGAGTCGTTCTTCGCCCAGAACTTACGTTCGTCTTCCTCTGATCGAAAGCTAGGAATTTGCTTTTTCGTGCTTGCCATAAGGTTCCTGCGATTCATGTCTCGAACGGAGATCACGCGTATCAAATCCCGGCGGATCGTGAAGGCCACAAATAGCAGCCGTCCCCGATTCGTTTGCCCTAAGGCGCAATCCCCAACGACGAGCGGGTCATGAAAAAAGACATCCTCGGCCTCTTCCGGAGTGACGTGATGCCGCTCCCAATTCTTATCGACATTTTCGTCATCCCAATCAAAACCAGTGCAGCGATCCAGAACAGCATAACGATCGGCCACGATTCTAGTATACGATGAGCATATACAAAATGCACGCGTAGCGCGCGCCCCCAGGCGTGCCGCGCCGCCACTCGTGGCGCCGCCCCAACAACAGCCCACTAGCCGACTTCAGTAAGATGAAACACTCAGCATGTGGCCGCAAACTTATACTCCTCTCTCTCAAAATCTGCCTCTTTCCGCCTTGATCGCCGCGCTGCCTGTATTCGTAGTGCTCACGCTGCTCGGCATCTTCCGCAAGCCCGCGTGGATCGCAGCGATTTCAGGACTCGGCATCGCGGCCGCCGTCGCGCTCCTGGTTTATCGCATGCCGGGCTCGCTCCTGGTGAGTTCCTGCCTTTACGGAGCCGCCTACGGAATCCTGCCCATCGGATGGATCGTCTTCACCGCGCTGCTCCTCTACCGCCTCACCGTCGAGACGGGGAAATTCGAGATCATCAAGGACTCGATCGGCGGCCTCACCAGCGACCAGCGTTTGCAGGCTCTGCTGATCGCCTTCGCGTTCGGCGCATTCATTGAAGGCGCGGCCGGATTCGGAACGCCGGTAGCCGTCGCGGCAGCGATGCTCGCGGGCCTTGGCTTCCGGCCGTTCTTCGCGGCCAGCCTCTGCTTGCTGGCCAACACTTCACCCGTCGCGTTCGGGTCCATCGGGACGCCGCTCATCATGCTCGCGACCGTCACCGGACTGCCGCTCGGACCTCTTTCGGCGAACGTCGGACGCATCTGCGCGCCGGTGTCATTGTTCGTGCCTGCCTATCTGGTGCTCGTGATGGGAGGCTTCGGCGCACTGCGCGCAGTCGCCCCTGCTGCGGCTGTATGCGGCATCGCATTCGCCAGCGCCCAGTTCTTAGTATCGAGCTATCTCGGCCCGCACCTAACCGATATTCTCGGATCACTGGCGGCGATGGGCTCGCTCGTGTTGCTATTGCAATTCTGGAAACCCAAAGGCGCGGAACGCGCCAAAGCGCATGGACACACGGTGGGCGAAGTATTGCTGGCCTGGTCGCCCTACGCTCTGTTGGTTGTCTTCGTCCTGTTGTGGGGCCTCGACGCGCTGCCGGTGAAAGCGTGGGTCAATCGCGCGACCATCACGTTCGCGTGGCCGGGCTTGCACAATCAGATCATGCGGATGCCTCCCGTGAGCGCGAAACCGTCTCCCTATGCGGCCACCTACGCGTTCAATTGGCTGGGCGCATCGGGAACTTCGTGCCTGTTCGCCGTGTTCGCGTCGGCAATAGTACTGCGCGTTTCGCCGCGGCGGTTGCTCGTATTCACTCTGAGCACCGCGCGCCAGATGATTTTGCCGATGGTGACAATCTCAAGCGTCCTCGCGCTGGCGTTCATGATGAACTATTCGGGTGAGACGGCAACGCTGGGTCTCGCATTCTCGGCCACGGGAGTTCTGTTTCCGTTCTTCAGCGCCTTGCTCGGATGGCTCGGAGTTTTTCTGACCGGCAGCGATACGTCGGCCAATGCGTTGTTCGGAAATTTGCAGGTGGTGACGGCGAACCATCTGGGGTTGAATCCGGCATTGATGGCCGCCGCGAATTCAAGCGGCGGAGTGATGGGAAAAATGATCAGCCTGCAAAGCATCTGCGTGGCAGCCGCGGCCACCGGAATGCCGCAGAGCGAAGAAGCGAAGCTGTTCCGGTTCACGCTGCGCCATAGCATTTTCCTCGCCGTCGTGACCGGATTGGTCGTGATGTTCTACGCGTATATCATGCCGGCCTGGGTCAGATAACCACCGGCGGCTTGGAAATCGGCCAGCGTTTTCGCGCCCTTTTCCTCGTTCAGAGCGCAAATTGCATCGGTCACGATTTCGACCCGTTTCCCGGTTTCCAGCAACCCGAAAGCGGCAAATTTGACGCAGACTTCGGTCACGACTCCGTAGACCACATACCGTTCGGCGGCCAAAAGATCGATTAAACGGGTGAAATTATGGTTCGATAAGGCGCTTAAAGTCTGCTTTTCTAGCAATATTTGGTCATTTAAGGACAGCTCGCAAGGCGCATTTGGCACGATTGTGCGTTTTTCGAGCAGCGTCGAAGCCGGCTTCTGCTGACCCACCGTACCGACGACACAGTGATGCGGCCAATCCCGAAATTCGGGATCGTTTTCGCTGTGTGCATCCATCGTCGAAACCACCGGGATTCTATGCTTTGCCGCGTAGTGGTTCAGCTTCGCAACGGTCGGAATAATTTTCTCGGCGGCGGGAGCATACAGCGCGCCGGCCGGGAAAAGAAAATCGATTTGCGTGTCTATGTCGAAGAAAACAGTCCTCATTTCACGATTCCTTTGCGCACCTTTTCGTACAAACCTTCGAGTTCCGGGCTCAAATCGACCCGCCAACAGCCGGGGCGCTCAAACAAACTGTGGCACGGCGCTGGCAGGCGGGCCAGGGATTGCACCGCGTGATTTCGCGCATCCTCAACATTCGGCAGCGGTTCTAATAATTGGCCACCCAGCATGACCGGTCGCAGCAGCGCTTCCGCTCCGGCGTCGGAGCATTCGCTCGAACGGGACAACACGTCGTGAGTGGCATAGCGGAAAATCTGTTTTGAGCCGGGAAGTGTATGTTTATCTTCACTTAGCTTGGCGGTATAGCGTTCGTCGAGCTCGACCATTTTGTAGACAACTCCGAGGGTCGGTGCGTCGGCGGAGGTGGATAGTTCCGTGCCGACTCCGAAGACGTCGATCGGGGCGCGGGCGGCGACAAGTTCGTGAATCTTATACTCGTTTAGATCGCCGGTGGCCATGATTTTCGTTTCCGGCAAACCGGCGTCGTCGAGAATTTTTCGGACGGCGGGGGCCAGCGCCACCAGGTTTCCGCTATCGAGTCGGACACCCCAAAGAGGACGGCCCAGTTCGGCGGCGCGGCGCGCGCCTTCAAGAGTATCATAGCTGTCAATAAGATAGACAGTGTTTTTGCCGAGCAGCTTTTGCAGTTGTTCGAAGGCTTGGCGCTCGCTCGGGAACGACATGACCCAGGAATGCGCGGCGGTTCCGAAAACGGGGACGCCGAAGCGCATGCCGGCTTCAGTGTTGCTGGTGCCTCCGCAGCCTCCTATATAGGAGGCGCGGCCCGCGTAGACGCCGGCTTCGGGCGAATGGGCGCGGCGGGTGCCGAACTCGACGACGCTGCGGCCGAGCGCAGCTTTGACGACGCGCGCGGCTTTGGTCGCGATCATGGATTGGAAGCCGATGGTGGCGAGAAGATACGTCTCGGGGATCTGCGCTTCGACTAACGGCGCGCGGAGGGTGAGAAACGGCTCATTGGGAAAAAGTGGCGTGCCTTCAGGGACGGCGAACAAATCTCCGGTGAAGCGCAGGCCGGCGAGGTAGTCGAAAAAGCCGGGACTGGTATAGGCGAACTGTGGGAGGGTGCGGAGATAATCGATTTCCTCGGCGGTGTAGCGGAGGTTTTGCAAGTACTCGACCGATTGGACCAGTCCTGCTGCCAGAACGAAGTTTCGATTGTGCGGCAGACGGCGGACGAAGAGTTCAAATGTCGCGCGCTCTTCGAGTTTGCCGGCCTCGAAATAGCCCGCGGCCATGGTGAGCTGGTAGAGGTCGGTGGAGAGGCCGAGAGGCACTTATTTTTTCTTGTCGGCTGGTTTAGACGTTTCTTCTTTGACGTCGGCTGCGACGCCGCGCATTTCGGCGACGGTGTTGCCGTCGATTTCGTACATGGCGGCTTCTCCGTCACGCTTGGCGATGAATTTCCCGCCGGGTTCGGGCGCGATCAGCACCTTTTCGGTGCGTTTGCCGTCGTTCGAAACAACCGTGATTTCCACTTGCGGACTGGTGAATCCGGTATCGACGAACTTCGCGGCTGATAAATCGCGGAGTTTATCGACCAGAGCCTGGATGGTGGTTGAATCCATCGGCTTGCCGTTCGAAGTCCACTTATCGCCGGACTTCTGATAGGACGCGCTCCGCGCGCCGTCCTTGAAATCGATCTTGGTCGGATCGCTAAAGCCGAAGTCGAACACCTTCTTATTGCGGAAATCGTCGAGCCCTTTGTCGACGCCGGTTCCCAGGTCTTTCGACACCTTATAGACGCCGTCGACTACGTTCGATTTGGCATAGTAGTCGTCCTTCACTTTACGGACTTCGAGGGTTTGCGTGCTGCCCGGATCGGTTACTTTCACGGTCGCGACCGGGGTTCCGGAGGCAAACGCCGCGGCTGCTTTTTTAGCATCCTCTTCGGACAGGCTCAAATCCATGACCGCTTCTTTCAGCTTGCGGACCAGTTCTTCCACGGCAAAACCATCGGCGCGCAGAGGCTTGGGTTTCAGGATTTGCCAATCGGTCTGATTAATGCGGCCGAATTCAACTGATTCCTTTTTGGCGTTTAGCTCCACGCGGGTAGCTTTTTCCTGATCGAAGGTAAGCAGGCGCTTGTCGCGCAGGTCCTTCGATTCCTTGTCGAAGGTGGTTTTCGAAGCGGACGCCATGGTGTACAGATGTCCGTCGCCTGCGACTTTGGCATAAACGTCGTTGCCAGCGGGGTTGGAGTCTCCAATGAGAAGCGTTTTCGTCTTGCCATCTTTCAGTTTGAAGATGACTTCGTCGGCGGCAGGCGCGAGGCCGTAGGAGGCCAGGTCCGTGACGTTATCGTCAATCACCCGATCCGAGTTGAGACTTGCGGCGGCGCCGAGGACGGTCGAAACGGCGGCTTGGTCGGCCGGCAGAGGCTTGGGCGCGGTGATCGACCAGACGCTGGAATCGTTCTTTGAGAGAACGGTATCCTCGCCGGAACGTTTCTTTATTTCAAGGCCGACCACATTGGCTTCGGGCACGACGAGGACTTTGGGGGTCTTGTCCTCGGGCGGTTTGTTGGCTTTTTCGTCTTCTCTTTTGTTGGAGTACCAGAGGGCGACGGCAAGTCCGGCGAGGACGACGACGGCGATCAATAAACGGCTGAGCTTCATTGGTGTTTTCCTAGACTCCGCTCCCGGCGGTCACGGCTCGGTACGCGGCCGGAGATGGGCGGGCGAGCGATTGGTTGCGCCACAAAACGTGGAGACTCCGGTAGCGATGGGGAAGGGTCCCGGACGTCGACACTCTCGAAAACGCGGCGGTTGGCGCGGTCGTTTCCGCGCCAGGCATCCGGGCTGCGCCCGGATGGACCGATTGGCAATCGGTCCGCAGGTAACCAACCTGCCCCACAACGGAGCACGCTGTACGCCTGGGGGCGCGCGCCACGCTTTGGCCGGCTCTTCATTTTAGTGCGTTGGTAGAGCCGGACCAGGGCGTCCGCCCCACAAAATATGTCGCACGCTTCCCCGCGGTCGCGCAGGGAGGCGATTAGCGGCGCTTCCACCACACGCTGACTCCGGCCAGGATGATGAACAGAGGCATCAGGAGTACGGTCGAGTAGAAGACCATCGATACCTGGCGCGCATTCATGTTCAGGCGGCGGTCTTCCGGTTCTTTAGGCCGGATCGAAATGAGGTCCTCATCCGAGCTGAGCCAGTTGTAGATGTTGAGGAACAGGTCGCGATTGCCGTTGAAGCGGAGGAACGAATTGGAGCACCAGTTCGACGATCCGATCACTACGAAGCGGCCTTTGGCGTCGCCGCTGCCGTTGTACGTGCCGGCCGCGCCCAGCACCAGCGGACCTTTCTTATCCGACGCTGACTGCTTGATTTCGGGCGATGCAAGGTTAGTCGTGGCGAAGCTGTTTTCGGTGGTCGAGAAGAGTTTTTCGACCGTGGTATGATCACCGTTCTTGACCTCGAGAGAGCGCGCGATGGGGAACCCGGTGGGCGTTTCCTTCATCGTGCTGACGATGGCGTGCGATTCATAAGACGTGACCAGAGGGAACTCCGGACCGAGTCCAAAAATCTGGCCGACGCCGCTGGTATCGAGTACCAGGTCCTTTTCGACGGTGACTCCCCAGCCGGCGAGCACACCCACCAGCGCGGCGTTATCATCGACATCTTCTTTGGCGAACTTCAGAGGCGGATCCAGCATGAAGACCGCATGGCCTCCGTTTTCGACGTAAGCCTTCAGCGCGTCAATCTCAGGCTGAATATAATCGTGGCGCGGACCGGCCACGGTGACGATTGTGCATTCCTTCGGGATCTCTGGATGTTCGAGCATCTTGAGGGTTTGCGTCTTATAGTTATTCTTTTCGAGCAGATCCTTGGCGCCTGAGTAGCCGCTGCGCTCCGCGCTATCGATGGCATGCTCGCCTGAGCCGAGAACGAAGCAGGCCAGGCGTTCGCCGCCCTTCATCGCCCGGATGATGGCTCCGGTGACTTCCTCTTCGCTGAGGCTTTTCGCTTCCTGATGCTTAGCGCCGTAATCGACGAAGATGGTGCCCAGCGTCTTCACCCCGGCGGCGATGGCTTGGGTGCGCTTCTTATCGGCGTCCATGTACTGCACGTTGACTTTGGTGGAAAGATTCTGATAACGGTCCAGCAAATCCTGGGCCGGCTTGAACTTGGTCGGCTGGTCCCAATAAGTAATCGTCAACGGCTGCTGGAGATTTTTTAGGATCTTGACGGTCTGATCGGAGAGGGTGAACTGCTTGTTGGCCGTGGAATCGTAACTCTTGTTATAGCGATTGGCGAAGAAATTCACGATCACCAGGATGGCGATCACGATCACGGTGTAGAGCAAACCCTGGCCTAGGGCGGAAGTACGGCGACTACTATTTGTTGCCGCCATTATGCCCTCCACCGGACCGATTCAAGCGATCGGGAAGTTAGGAACAAGCCCAGGATAATCATGGTTGCGTAAAAGACAACGTCCTTGGAATCGATGACGCCTTTCGAAAACGATTCGAAGTGCGCTTGTACGGAGAGGTAGCCGATGACGCGCTCCGTGACGGAGCTGCCGAACTCGGAAACCCAGTTGAGCACGAAGAGCAGGAGAGAAATCGCGAAGCCGATGGCTCCGGCGACGATCTGGTTGCTGGTGCAGGTGGATACGAAAGTTCCGATGGCGAGCAGGCATCCGCCTTGCAGCAGGAGCCCCAGATATCCGATGGCGAGCGGCTTCCAATCGGGTTGGCCGTAGCGGAACAGGATGGCCATGTGGAGCAGCGAAACGAACAGCATGATGCTATAAAGGCCGACCGCGGCCAGCCATTTGCCGAGCACGATTTCGATATCGTTAATGGGCGAGGTCATCAGCAGCTCGATGGTGCCGCTGCGCTTTTCTTCAGCGAAGAGGCGCATGGTGATCATCGGAATGAGGAACAGCGCCACCACGTTGACGTTCGAGAGCAGAGGGCGGACGATCCACTCATTGATATTCATCGGCATGGATTGTCCGGTCATGGCGCTTTCCATGGCGCGCTGCACGAAGAAGGACAGGCCGAAGTAAAAGAAGAAGCCGCCGATCAGAGCCCACAGCGCGATGACGGTGTAGGCGATGGGCGAGCGGAAATAACTTTGCAGCTCTTTGCGGCAGATCGTGAATGTGTTCATTTAGATTCGTCCTCAGGCTGGACTTCGGTGGCGTGCTCGGCGGCAACCTCTTTAATGGCCTCCGCTGCTTCCGGCTTGTGAGCCGACGTCAATTCGAGGAAGATTTCTTCGAGACTGAGCGCCATGCCATGCAGTTCATTCAGGTTCCAGCCGGCTTCGACGACGGCGCGAGCCAGGCCAGGGCGGATATGACGCCCTTCCAGACTTTCGACGGTGAAGTGCAGGCGGCCGTCTTTCGATTCCTTATGAATGACGCGGCTGACGCCGGCGACTTGTTCGAGGCGCAATTGCACGTTGGCTGGCAGCGCTTGCCCATCGGTCGCGATGACTTCGAGGGCGACGGTTTCCGATCCACGGAGGCGGCTGGTGAGGTTTTCGACGGAATCCGTGGCGACCACCTTGCCTTTGGCGATGATGATGACCTTCTCGCAAATCTGCTCGACTTCGGGCAGGATGTGGGTGGAAAGAATAATGGTATGGTCGCCGGCCAGGCCTTTAATCAGGTCGCGGGTTTCGATGATTTGTTGAGGATCGAGGCCGGAAGTCGGCTCATCAAGGATCAGCACATCGGGATTATGGAGAATTGCCTGGGCCAGGCCGACGCGCTGGCGGTAGCCTTTGGAGAGCTTGCCGATCAGCTTCTTCTTGACGTCGGCGACGGCGCACTTTTCGGCCACCTCGCTTATGCGCTTCGGCAGATCCGCGGTGGGGATGCCTTTAATGCGGCCGACGAAATCGAGGTACTCGCCGACCTCCATGTCGGGATAAAGAGGAGGCGTTTCCGGCAGATAACCGATGCGCCGTTTCACCTCCATGGGATTCTGCTGCACGTCAAACCCGGCCACGCTGGCCGACCCGGAAGTGGGCGGCATGAAGCAGGTGAGCACGCGCATGGTAGTAGTTTTTCCGGCGCCATTGGGGCCCAGAAAACCGACGATCTGCCCTTTCTCCACTTCAAAGGAGATATTGTCGACCGCGATATTGCGAGCGTATCGCTTGGTTAGCCCTTCGACTTTGATCATAATATTCGTTCTACATAACTCAGGACGAGCGAAAAAGCCCTTGGTGAGCGTAGATTCTCATGATAGAAGGCGTGGAAGGGAAGTGTCAATCAACCTTGGAGGCGATGTCCTCAAAGGACATTGCCAGCCTGGACGGGAACAGAGGCCGTAAACTGAAGGAATCATGCTCTATAACCAACTCGGAAATACAGGAACATTCGTGTCGCGGCTGTGCTTCGGCACGATGACTTTTGGCGGAGCCGGCAGCTTTTACGAAGTGGTCGGCGGACTGGCGCAAGGCGACGCCGATGCATTGGTGGGACAAACATTAGACGCGGGCGTGAACTTTTTTGATACCGCGAACGTGTATGCGGTGGGCGAATCGGAGACGATGCTCGGGAAAGCGCTGGGGGCGAAGCGGAAGGATGTGGTGGTGGCGTCCAAGGTTTTCGGGCGCATGGGCATGGGCGCGAACGAGGTGGGCCTGTCACGGCTGCACATTATGAAGTCGACAGAAGAGAGCCTGAAGCGGATGGGCACGGATTATATCGACCTATATCAGATTCACGGCTTCGATGCGCTTACGCCGCTCGAAGAGACTTTGAGCGCCCTGACGGATCTGGTGAGGCAGGGGAAGGTGCGGTATATCGGCTGCTCCAATCTTGCGGCGTGGCAGATTATGAAGGCGCTGGGGATTTCGGCGCAGGAGCATCTGGAAAAATTCGTCACGCTCCAGGCGTACTATTCGCTGGCGGGGCGCGAATTGGAGCGCGAGATTGTCCCGATGCTGATCGACCAGAAGGTGGGACTGCTGGTATGGAGTCCACTGGCCGGCGGATTTTTATCGGGGAAATTCACGCGCGGCGGAGTTTCGGAGGAGGATTCGCGGCGCAGCAAGTTTGGCTTCCCGCCGGTGAATTTGGAGAAAACCTACGACATCATCGAGGCGATGCAAGAGATTGGCGGGCGGATTGGCGCGACGGTGGCGCAGGTCGCACTGGCATGGCTGTTGCATCAGCCTGCGGTGACGAGCGTGATTATCGGGGCGAAGAAGGCGGGTCAGTTGAAGGATAATCTGGCGGCGATCGAGGTGAAGCTGGAGGAGGCGGATCTGGAGACGCTGAATAAGGTGAGCGAGCTGGCGCCGGAGTATCCGGGATGGATGTTCGCGGTGCAGGGGTCGGACAGGAGGCCGGGGCAGGTGAGGGATTGGTCGCGGTTTACGTCGACGAAGTAGAGATGGATTTTATTGCCAAGCACTGGGGCGATCTTGCCAGCGTGGCTGGGGTCGCCCTGACGGTCTGGATCGCGTGGCTCGCGAAGACCGCTGCGGAGCAGGCTCGCGATGCTGCGGAGGAAGTGAGGGATCAGATCTCGCGCTTCGACACGGTCGCCGAGCTGTCGGCGGCGATCACGATTATTGAAGAGATTATGCGGTTGCAGCGGACGCAGGCTTGGGAGATTGTTTGGGATATCGTGCTGGAGCGGCATTCGATTTTGCGGGGGCACCTCGTGCGGAGTCAGTCGGGTATCGAGAGTGAAGCTATGCGAGCCTCCGTCCGGTCTGCAATCGGGCACTTTCGTATCATGGTTTGGGAGATCGAGCGCGCTAGAACGGAGCCGCAGCAGAGTAAACTGGATACAGCGGCATTTAATCAACGCCTATCCGATCAGATTGAAGTGCTTGAAACGGTCAGAATCAACGTGAAGAAGGCGGGAGTTTAATATGGCTTTTGAAGCGCAGATCGACAAGTTGGTAGAGAAACTCACCGAGCTCACGCGCGCCGATAAGGTCATCTGGCAGGAGACAGCCGAGGAGAATACCTTCTTGACGGCCGTCGGACAGTCGGTAGTGACGGTGGGTCGGGTAAGTTCGGCTCCCTCCGCTCCCTGCTTCATGAGAATTCTTGACGCCACTGGTAAGACAATAGAGGAAGCGTACGCTGCGAAATCAGACATTCTAACGGAGTACCGCGCGCGGCGATCGGAGGCGGCTCTCGATGTCGCTGTACGCGATCTGGATCGCTTGCAAAACCTGCTCGAACTTGCGAGGCGGAGCGCTATGAAATCGGACAAATTCGTTTCCGACCTCCTGTCCACGCTCGAAGCCATCAGGTAGACGCCAGCGGATTCGGGAATGAATCTTCGCCTGGCTCCGGCTCGCGATGCAGGCACTGAAAATCTTTTTCGATCAGGAGCTTTAGCGTGCCGGTGGATGCTTCGATGCCGGTTTGATCGCTTTCGATCCATTGCATCGCGATTGCCGTCGGGAGGCTGACTACAATGCGAGAGTCGTCGAGCGTTGCGCCCGTTTCTGCTGATCCGGTTTCGAGCGCGTAATAAAGCTGCTTTCCAGGCGCGAAGGCGATCGTCTCTTCCACTTTGCCGGTGTCGTGCAGGCGCGCAATGTCGGACTGGCTTAGGCGCAGGCGCAATGATCCGGCGTGGAGGCGGAGTTTCATTTAAGAATCCCTGTGAACGGTGTCGATCGAAAATGCGGGCAGACAGATCGCCACGTACTCGGCGCCTTCGGGCGTGCTGTAGCGGACCCATTCTCCAGGATGGGTGACGATGGCCTGGCCGGCTTTCACGTGGGTGATGCCGGATTCGTGCTCCACTACCATTTCGCCGGAGAGCACCAGTGTGAACTCTTCGAAATCGGGGCGCTGGCCGGGTTCGGACCATCCGGCGGGGCTGCGCATATGGGCGATGCTGGTGTGCGAATCGCCGGAGTTTACGCGTCCGATGTACTCGTCGAGAATCTTTCCTTGCGGAACGGGAATGCGGGTCGGGGCTTCGATCAACTTGGGCACTTACCCGTATCGTAGCGCTTCCACGGGAGCGATCCGGGTCGCGTTGCGCGCGGGGTAGAGCGTGGCGAGCAGGCTCACCGCCATCGCGGCACCGGCGATCCAGACGCCATCGATCGCTTGCGGGTTGAAGGGAACGAACGGCAGCGCGTAGACCTGCTCATCGAGAGGAATCAGCTTGTAATGATCGAGAAAATAGCACAGCGTATAGCCGCCGATCAGGCCGATGATGGTGCCGGTTGCGCCGATGAGCGCGCCTTCAAAGACGAAAATGTTGCGGATCTGCGAGGCGCGCGCTCCCATCGACATTAGAATGGAAATATCGCGATGCTTCTCCATCACCATCATGACTAATGTGATCAGAATATTCAGCCCGGCGACGAACTGGATCAGGCCGATGGTGATCGCGGTGGCGAGGCGTTCGATTTTCAACGCTCCCAGGATCTGGTGGTATTGCTCCTTCCAGGTGCTGGCGCCGAGCCTCGGCCCGAGTAACGGCTCAGCCGCGTGTTGCACTTCGTCGGCGCGATAGATATCGTTGAGCATGATATCGATGCTGCTCACCACGTCGGTAAGGCGGAACATTTTCTGCTCCGCCGGAAGCGCCATGTAGGCCCAGTGGCTATCGATATCGTAAAAGCCGATGTCAAAAATTCCGGCGACGCGAGCCTTCACATAAGTCGGCACAGGCCCGTAGGGCAGCAGTTTGCCATCGGGCACCAGAATATCGATCGGCTTGCCGGTTACAGCGCCGATCGATTGCGCCAGACGGGAGCCGAGAATAATGCCCGGCAAATCACCGCCGGTGGCCGACAAATCGCTGACGGATCCCGCCTTGAGATGCTTCAGCGCGTCGGGCAGCGCGGAGCCTGCGGTAACGGTGACGCCCTTAATCTCGGCGCCGTCGCCTTGCACCGGGCCCTTGATATACGCGCTTTCGTAGAGTCCGGGAGTGGCGCTGACCACGTGCGGCAGCGTCGCCAGCTTCGCCGCAAGCTGTTCCCAGTTCTCAATCCCCTCGCCTTGCTCTTTTTCGAGAATCGAGACGTGCGCGGTCGCGCCCAGCAGATTGCGTTCGAGCGTATTCTTGAACCCGTTATTGATCGCCAGTGCGATCACGAGTGCCATCACCCCTGCTGCAACACCCGCCACTGAAATAAAGGTGATGACGGAGATCACCACCTGCTTGCGCTTGGCGCGCAGATAGCGGCGGGCAATGAAGAGTTCAAACATAAAAAGAAGGAGACAGAAGTCAGGAGTCAGGAGTCAGAATAGCCTTCGCGTACGCGTCCAGCATTCTACTCACTTCTTCCAGTAACGACATTGAAATCTCATTTTCGCCATATTTCAAATCGCGCGAAAGAATCAGATAATAGCGGCATTCCTCTAGAGAGCCTTGCGCAATGTTCATGAAACGAACTTTATCCTGGCGTCCGGACTTGCGAAAGCCTTCGGCGATATTTGCGGGTACCGAAACGGCTGCTCGGCGGAACTGCGATGCTAATCCGTACGTTTCTGATTTGGGAAAATCACCGGAGTAACGATAAACGCCCATGACATACTGATGAGCCTTTTGCCAGACCAGCAGATCCTGAAACGTCCGGGCCGCTGGTCTTGCGTTCATTCTGGCTCCTGACTCCTGACTCCTGACTCCTTCTTTCTCATTAATGGAAACAAAATGACATCGCGAATCGACTTTGAGTTCGTCAGAATCATCGTGAGCCGATCTACTCCGATGCCTTCGCCGCCGGTGGGGGGCATGCCGTAGGACATGGCCCGGATATAATCTTCGTCCATTTGATGCGCTTCTTCGTCGCCTGCTTCGCGATCGCGAACTTGGAGTTCGAAGCGGCGGCGCTGTTCGTGAGGATCGTTCAATTCGGTATATGCGTTGCCGATCTCCATGCCCGCGGCGTAAATTTCGAAACGCTCGACGAATGCCGGATCGCTTTCCTTGTTTTTCGAAAGCGGCGACACCTCCACCGGATAGTCGTAAATGAAAGTCGGCTGGATCAGCGTCGACTCAATCTCACGTTCGAATTTTTCCATCAGCGAGTGGCCCTTTAACGACAGGTCGCCAACCGCTTCCTGCATCGACAGGCGGCGGATATTGCCGAAATCGAGCTGCACTCCCTGATACTCGACCACGACCGATCCGGTGGCGTCGATGGCCGTCTGCTTCAGCAGTTCGGCGCTCAGATCCATCATGCCGTGATAGTCGGTGAAGGCCTGATAAAACTCGAGCATAGTGAACTCGGGATTGTGATGCGTGGAAATCCCCTCATTGCGGAAGTTGCGATTAATTTCGTAGACGCGATCGAGGCCTCCCACAATTAGGCGCTTCAAATAAAGCTCCGGCGCGATGCGCAGGTACAGATCCATGTCGAGCGTGTTGTGATGCGTGACGAACGGACGCGCAGTGGCGCCTCCATAAAGAGGCTGCATCATCGGCGTTTCGACTTCAATATAGCCGTGCTGTTCCAGCTGGCGCCTTAATGAAGAGACAATTTTCGCCCGCGTCACGAAGACTTTTTGCGACTCGGGATTGGCGATCAGATCGAGGTAGCGCTGGCGGTAACGCACCTCGACATCCTCAAGGCCATGGAATTTTTCCGGCAGGGCGAGTAGGATTTTCGAGAGAAATATCACCTTCTCGGCATGCACGCTGAGCTCGCCTGTGCGGGTGCGGAACAGGTAGCCTTCCACGCCGATGATGTCTCCGGTGTCGAGAATCTCATAAAGTTTATATTCGTTTTCCGGGACCGCGTCCTTGCGAATATAGACCTGAAGCTTCTCGCCCGATTGCATCAGGTGCAGAAAACCAGCCTTACCCATGCGGCGCATGGTCTGGATGCGCCCGGCGATTCGCACCTGCGGCTTGTCGGCCAGTTGCGCTTCACTTTCAACCGCGGTCTTCCCTGCATAGTCGCGCAAAATGCCGGGAATGGTGTGCGAGAAATCGAAACGCTGGCCATACGCGCGGAATCCCAGCGCCTCGATCTCCGCCGTGCGCTTCTGGCGCTGGTCTACCAATTCATCTTCAAGGGACATAATTTAACGTCGAACGATTACTTCACGCAAATGGTCCCGCGTGAGGAAAAATTTCACCGACTGAAACTCCTGGAACAGTTTTTCCAGGCTGCGATTGTTGAAAAACTGCGCCGGCCTGCGGCGTCCGCGCTCCACCAGCATGATGTTGCGGTGATCGGTGATGCGGTAGGAATACGTCGGGATGGTATCGATTTTTTCCTCCGAATGAAAAAACGCCAGCATGCATGAACCGGGGCGCAGAATTCGATGCAGCCGCTCAATGACGACCTGCAATAGCGACGGCGTCAGAAACTGGAGCGTATCCCACACCAGCGCGCCGTCAAACGACCCGTCTTCAAACGTCAACGCGCTTTCGAGGAACCGTTCCACCTTCCCGCGATGGGTCTGATTGTCGTAAAAATCGCCCTCGCCGAAGCACGCATCCAATTGATGGACGAAATCGTCCGAATATAAACGATGCCCGTAATTGGTAACGAAGCTTACGGTGGACTGGCTGGCGCCGGCAAGATCCAGAATCGACAAGCCCGGGCGCTCCTCCAGAGACGCGCAAAATTGATCCAGCCCGTGACTGTGACGATTCTCCAAATTGGAAGAGCCAGCTTGCGAAAGCCTAGCGCTTGAGATCTCCGCCTCCCACCGCGGCTACACTGTGCGCCCCCGTGACAGGGGCGGTCGCGGAGGCCACGGGCTGCGGCTTTGGCGCGGCGGGCTGCGGCTTCGCAACTTCGGCGCGCACGATGTCGATATTGCCCTTGAAAAAGGCGCCGTCCTCAATGACCACGCGCGCCGTCTTGATATCCCCCACCAGCTTCGCATCCTTACGGATATCGATCTTGTCGGTGGTTTCGACGTTGCCGTGAATCGTGCCCAGCACGACCACTTCGCGCGCCTTAATAGTCGCTAAAACCTTGCCATTCGGGCCGACTGTCAGGCGATGTTCCTGCAACTCGACCGTCCCTTCGACTTCACCGTCGATCGTCAGATCCTCGCGGCTGAAAATCTGGCCTTTGACGATCACCGATTTGCCGAGCACGGCCGATCCGCCGCGTGGACTATCGAAATGAGGCTCGTTGGTACGTCCTGGAAGCGTAGACATGGGGATTCCTTCCTTTGCAAGCGCGGATGGGGTCGGCGGTGCCGACGCCGGCTTGAGTGCGAATTCTTCATCTTTGCGGCGGTTCCACATTGCGGATCGCCTCCTTCCTCAACTCAATGTCGCAGCTTCGCCTTCTCCGCGAAACGAACCGGAGCGACTTCATTTATACTACTACGCCTCTCGGCTCAGTTAGAGGCCCATTCCGAAGAAGCTCCGGCGCGGCGCGATACCTCCCTACCCTCCGCCCAGAAGCTCAAATGAGAACGGCGCATGCCTTCATGGTAACGGACTTGCCCCGACCGAGGGACTCAGCCCATAAGCGTTCAGCACCGCATCCAGCGTCACCAGCCCCACCAGATGATGCACATCCGCGCGGCTCACTACCGGCAGAACGCGCCGCTTACTGGACCCCATACGGTCCAGCGCGATGGCTAGACTGTGATCCGTATGCAGGTGCGGCATCTCCTCGTCTTGTGGCCGCGCCCCGTGAAACAAGTCGGCCAGCGTCCCTGATTCGAGAAAAACATTCTCCATCTGCGCCGGATCGAGAATCCCCCATAGCCCGTGCTCATCCCCGACCACAATCGGACCGCCCTGCTTCATCGCGTCCGCAATCGGCGTGTAGGGCGGAAAAATCAAGCCCGGCTCGGTCATCGCATCGCTCACCCGCAGCCGCAGCAATTGAGCGCGAGCTTCGGCCGTCGGCAGATGCACCCCGTCCTGTCCGGCCAGCGCCTCATAAATCGGCTCCGGCTGGAGTTTATAGGAAATGAAAAACGCGATCAGGTTGGAGATCATCAGCGGAACGATAATCGTGTAGTCGCGCGTCATTTCAAAAATCATGATCACGGACGTTAGCGGCGTGCGCACAATTCCCGCGAACGCCACCCCCATTCCCACCAGCGCGTAAGCTCCCGGACCCGCCGTGTACGCCGGGAATAAATGATGCGCCACCCCTCCGAACGCGCCGCCCACCATTGCACCGATGAATAAGCTGGGCCCGAAAATGCCGCCCGCGTTTCCCGACGAGTAACACACCGCCGTCGCGATAATCTTAAGCGCGGCTAAGATGAACAGCACCTTTACCACCACGTCGCCGTTTAGCACGCCGTCTATATAGTGATATCCGGCGCCCATCACTTCCGGATAAAACCAGCCGATCAATCCGGTGGTCAATCCGCCCACCGCCGGCTGGAACCATACCGTCCACTTGGGCCACAGCCGGAATTTCAGCCGCAGCCATAACAGCAGTTTCACGAATGCTACCGACGCTAATCCGCCCACAACGCCCAACCCCGCGTACAACGCGAATTCCACCGGATGCACTAACTGATATCCGGATACGTGGAACAGCGGCTGGTCGCCCAGGAATAAATGCAACACCATCCACGCCGTTGCGGACGCCACCACTACGGATCCCAACACAGGCGCATGCAGGTCGCCGGTAATTTCCTCAAGGGCGAACAGCACCGCCGCGATCGGAGTATTGAATGCCGCCGCCAGCGCCGCCGCGCTCCCCGCCACCAGTTGGGATTTCACCAGCGACCGGCTCACCCCCAGCCGCCGCGAAATTACTGACGCGATTCCCGCGCCCACTTGTACCGACGGGCCTTCGCGTCCCAGCGAAACTCCGCTCGCCAGCGCCGTGCAGCAGCAGACGAATTTTCCGATCACCGTGCGCAGCGTGATGCGCCCTTCTTCGACAAACAACGCGTACTTGGTCTGCGGAATCCCGCTGCCGCGCGCGAACGGGAAATAACGGAAGAGCAGGAATCCCGTGACCAGGGATCCCAGAGTCGGCACCAGCACCCGTCGCCACGGCGCGCCGCCCGGGGGGTACATGCGGACAGCCAGCCGTCCCGTCAGGACGATAAACGCCACCACAACTAATCCGACCACCGCGCCGATCACCAGACTCAGCGCCAGCGAAAGCTGAGCCTCATTCTGGCGTATCCGCCCCCACCATGCCGCAATGCGCTGTCTCACTCTTCCGGTGACGACTCCTATAATCAAGATATGCGCAAGCAGTACCTCTTCGCTTCCGGCTTGGTCCTGCTCGCGCTTCTCCTCGCGCTCGTCGTTTGGCAGGTTTCTTTCAATTTTGGCGAATACGGACCCGCCGATACCGCGCAAACCTTCGTGTTTTGGGCTGTTTCGACGCTGATTTTTCTGCTCACCGTCACCCTCGGCTTCATGCTGTTCCGCACCGGCGTCAGGCTTTATTTCGAACGCCAGAGCGATCGTGAAGGCTCCCGCATTAAAACCAAGCTCGTGCTGGGAGCGCTCGCCCTCAGCCTTTTGCCCGTCGCCTTCCTGGTCTCCTTCAGTTACGGCGTATTGAACAGAACCATCGGACAATGGTTCGCCCGCCCCGCCGAAGGAGTCAAGTTCAGCCTCATCGATACCGCCGTCGCCTTGGGTGACGAAGTCCAGCACCGCGCCCAGGCGCTCGCGAATTGGATCGCCTTGATCCCCAACGTGCAGTCTGAGGATGCCGATTTTTCCAAGCTCTGTGTCGAAAATCGGATCGCCGAGCTGCGCCTCGAATCGCCCTCCGGCACGCGTACCGTCTGCGACAGCAAGGAGGAGCCGAGCCATTTATTGACCGCCTATGCTCCTCTAGCCAGCGGCGGCAGGCTGGTGGTGCGTGTGCATCCTTTGCTCGATATTGAAGCCAAACAGGCCGAAATTGGCGGCTACGTCCAGGAATATAATCAGCTCGCCGCCAATAAGAAAAATATCCGCACCCTCTATCTGCTCTTCATTCTATTGATCACGCTGTTTATTCTTTTCGTCTCCACCTGGATCGCGCTGATGCTGGCCCGTCAGATCAGCGTGCCCATTTCCGCTCTGTTGGGCGCCGCGCGGGAGGTGCGGAAAGGCAACCTGTCCTATCGCGTCGCCGTGAAGGCGATGGATGAGCTGGCCACCCTGGTTCGCGGCTTCAACGAAATGATGCATGAGCTGGAGGCCAACGCGCGGGAGCTGGAAAGCCGCCGCCGCTTCACCGAAGCAATTCTCGAAAGCATCCCCACCGGCGTGATTTCTCTTGCCCCCGACGGCCGCATCCAGCGCGTGAATCGCGCCCTGCACGGCCTGTTTTCCGTGGAACAGATCGAGCGCGCCGTTCGTTTGGCCGACCTTTTCCCGCCCGAGGATGTCACCGAAATCGAGTATCTGATGAAGCGCGCCCGCCGCACCGGCCTCGCCGCCAGCCAGATCGATCTCGAATCCCCTCGCCAGGTTTTCCATCTCGCCGTAACCGTCTCCGCGTTGCCCGCGCGCCCTCCTGTCAGCACCGGCTTCGTTGTTCTGCTCGAAGACACCAGCGAGCTGCTGCGCGCCCAGAAAGCCGCCGCGTGGCACGAAGTCGCCCGCCGCATCGCGCATGAACTGAAGAATCCCCTCACCCCCATCGCGCTCTCCGCTGAGCGCATCGCCCGCCTTCTCGACCGTGGCGCGCCGACTCTCGAAACTCAGCGCATCATTAGAGATTGCGCCTCCACCATCTCCCGCGAAGTGGAGTCGGTGAAGAATCTCGCCGATGAGTTTTCGCAATTCTCACGATTCCCCGCCGCCCAGCCCATCGCCTGCGATCTTAATGAAATCGTGCAGAACGCTCTCGATGTTTTCGCCGACCGTCTCACCGGCATCGACCTCCGCGTGGAGCTGGCCCCGAACCTTCCCACCATCGACGTCGACCCCGAGCAATTCAAGCGCGTCATCGTCAATTTGGTCGATAACGCCGCCGAAGCCATGCGGGATTCGCTGGTCAAGCGCCTCCTGGTCGCGACCCAAGTGACCTCCGATACAGTCGAGCTTCTGATCGCCGATACCGGCTGCGGCATCACGTCGGGCGATAAAGAAAAACTTTTTCTGCCCTATTTCTCGACGAAAGGCCGCGGCACGGGCCTGGGCCTGGCCATCGTGAATCACATTCTGTCGGAGCATCACGCCCGCATCCGTGTAGAAGACAATCGCCCCACTGGCGCCAGATTCTACGTCGAAGTCCCCGCAGCCATCGTTGTCGAATCCGAGGTCCGCGCATGAAAAACGCCCGCATCCTCATCGTCGACGACGAGCCCGGCATCCGCGACTCCCTCCTTGGAGTTCTCGAAGACGAAGGCTTCCAATGTCTCGCCGTCGAATCCGGTGAGCAGTGCCTCGAAGAGCTCGCCCGTCAGAACTACGACGCCATTCTGCTCGACGTCTGGCTCCCCGGCATCGACGGTATGGAAACGCTGGCCCGCATTCAGGAAATCCCTTTCTCGGAACGCCCCGAGGTGGTCATCATCTCCGGCCATGGCAC
>Ga0208193_1000477_pt1 | contig 21841 bp, 17 predicted proteins | sample June2015DPH_17_2_FD_184716 | JGI IMG/M metagenome (GOLD analysis project Ga0208193, IMG submission 184716) | Peatland microbial communities from SPRUCE experiment site at the Marcell Experimental Forest, Minnesota, USA - June2015DPH_17_10... | ecosystem: Environmental > Terrestrial > Soil >... | reverse complement strand
CCGCACACGTCTTTTCTGGACCCGCGCGCTTACCGCACGTTTCTCGACGACCAGAAAGGCCATTACTTTGGGGTTGGCATGGAAGTGGGCCCGCGCAGCAATAAGACCGTCGTGATCGCGCCCTTTCCGGGGTCGCCCGCCTACCGCGTGGGCATTCGGCCCGGCGATGTACTGGTTTCAATCAACGATAAGCCCACGGACAATCTCAATACCACTGAAATCGCCGACCTGTTGAAAGGCCCGCGCGACACCGCCGTGAAGATCGTGGTTTCGCGCGAAGGCGAGCCGGACTATCGGACGTTCACCATTGTGCGCGAAGAGATCAACCGCAAGAGCGTCCCCGACGGCTTCTTCGTGGGGCAGGGGATCGGGTATATCAAGGTCACCGGGTTCGAGGACGATACCAGCCGCGGCCTGGAAGAAAACCTGAAGCGTCTCGGCCAGGATGGATTGTCGGGTCTGATCCTCGACCTGCGGGGCAATCCGGGCGGCTTGCTGGATGAGGCGGTGGACGTTAGCGGAGCCTTCCTGCAAAAAGGAATGACTGTGGTGTCCGCCCATGGCCGCGAGTATCCGCCCAGAACCTACACCGTGCGTAACGGCGCCCGCGGGCGCGAATACCCGATTGTGGTGCTGGTGAATCAGTCTTCGGCATCGGCCGCCGAAATTGTCTCCGGCGCTCTGCAGGATCACGACCGCGCCTGGATTATGGGAGAGACCACCTTCGGCAAGGGGTTGGTGCAGACAGTTTTTCCGCTCGCGAGCGGCACTGCGATCGCGCTTACCACCGCGCACTTCTACACCCCCAGCGGCCGGCTGATTCAGCGCGACTACTCGCACCAATCGTTCTACGATTACTACGCTCACAAGGATGGCATCACGCGCAATGTTAACGACGTGAAGATGACCGACAGCGGCCGCACGGTTTACGGCGGCGGCGGCATTACGCCGGACGAAGAATATAAGACGCCGACGCTCGATCCGCTGGAAGGGGAGTTATACCGCAGCTATCTGTTCAGCTTCACGCGCTGGTATTTTTCCAAGCACTCAAGCAAGCTGCCCGCCGGTTGGCTGCCGGATCAGGACGTGTTGGAGAGCCTTCACGACTACCTGGTGGATCATAATGTGGAGTTCAAAGAAACCGACTTCATGATCGATCAGGATTGGATCAAGCGCCAACTTACGAAAGAGATGTATATCTACGCCTTCGACGTGGATGCCAGCGACAAGATTTTCGCTAAGACCGATCCGGAAGTAAAGAAAGCGATAGAATCGATGCCTAAGGCGGCGGCGCTGATGGCGAATGCCCGCAAGGTGATGGCCAAGCGGCGGCAGTAATGTGGGGCAGCTTGGCAAGCTGCGCGGCGGTTGTCTACCGCCGCTGTCACTACCTACAACGAAACTCACTTAAGCGCACTGGGCTCAAGGTTCGGGATGGAGATCGCCGCCGGGGTTCCGGTCCACTCTAACCGCTTTCCCAATGTTCTCACGCACGGTTCGCTCGATCTCTTCGGGAGTCATCATATCCGGTAGCTCTTATTCAGCTAATTGCTCGCTCTTCCGGCCAAACGGTCGCACATGCCAGGAAATCGCAGAGTCGTAAATAGACCTTCTTAAGCGCTTGCTGATATTCGTCGCCACGCGGCGTTATCGACGGACTCAGCGGACATGTATGAGAGACACCGCGCCGAGGTAGCGGATGTAAGAATCGGTTCGGGTCCGACACATCGGGCGCGGGCGGCGCCTTACACATTATGATCGGCCGGCGTTCGCCGGGTACGGAAACGGACGGAAAGCCGGCAGTGGCGCTCCACGTGCTTCGCTTTATCTACGTGCATGCTCATGATATGGCTCCCGGAACCAGGCAGCGCCGTTTCGCTGCTCAAAGAGCTTTGTTGCGACAGCCTCTTGCCGGCTCGCCGAACGGCGGGCGAATCGCGCTGAGGCGGCACAACTCCAATGCTCGGTAATTTGACGGGGGAAAAAACATGAAGAAGCTGATTCGTTTCGCGATCGCGGCGCTGGCTCTGACGCCCATCGCGGGAATCGCGCAAACGCTGGCGCCATCGCAGGATACCTACTTTGTGCCGAACAACGGCTCGAATTTCGGAACGGCGACGACGGTTACGGTGGGCAGTTCGTCGAGCGTCGGACTGGTGCAGTTCGATCTCACGCAACTGCCGCCGGGAGTGACATCCACGCAAATCCAGAAGGCGACTTTGACGCTGTTCCTGGATCACGTAAACGCGGGCGGCTCGATCAATATCGATGCGGTGAGCGCTTCCACGCCTTGGGGAGAGTTGACCGTCAGCGGTAACTCCGGGATATCGCCCGGCATCGCGGTCAACACTTCGGTGATGACCAATACGGCCGATACGTTTATTGCCCTGGATGCGACGGCGGCGGTGCAGGCGTGGATTACGACGCCGGACTCGAACAATGGCTTCATGATTCAGGCGAACACGGGTACGAGCGTCCAGTTCGACAGTAAGGAGAACACGAGCACCAGCCATCCGGCGACGCTGACGATTGTGCTGGCGAACAGTGGGCCGACGGGTGCGACGGGTCCGACTGGCGCAACTTCCACGATGGCTGGCCCGGCGGGTCCGACAGGCGCAGTTTCGACGGTGGCGGGCCCGACAGGTCCGACTGGCGCGGCAGGAGCAACCGGCAGCGTCGCCAGCGCCTTCGGATACATTTACAATCTATCCGCTCAAACTGTAGCGGTTGAAGGCGATGTCACCTTCGACAGTACTGGCAATATCTCCGGTATGAGTCATGTTGAAGACGAGAACTATATCTTCCTATTCGAGGCCGGCGTTTACAGCGTGACCTTCTCCGTTACAGGCGCCCAAGCAAGCCAGTTCACGTTAGCGGATAATGGCATTGTCCTGTCTGGCACTACCTATGGTTCCGGGGTGGGCACAGCGCCGACCACGGGACAGGCCATTCTCACTCTGCGCGCTGGCGATGTCGTCACGCTACGCAATCATAGTTCCTCTGCTGCGGTAACGCTCACAAGCCTGACAGGGGGGACGCAAGCAAACGTAAATGCGTCCATACTGATTGTGAGGCTGCAGTAACTCGTGGCGGGACGGATTGCGTGCTGACCCTGGGGCACTCCCGTAGATCCGTGCCTTCGGAGCGGTTCATTTCGGGTCGGGCACATTCGGCACGCCGTAGACCTTCTTCAGCGCCTCCTGATATTCGCCGAATAGCGCGTGGATTCCGTCGAATTCGCGCTTTACTGCCGCGCGGTAGTCCGGGTGCGTGGCGAAATCGAATAGCAGGGCGGCCATCGATTGCGCGTCCACGACGAAGCCGTGGTGGCCGATCTCCTTCACAGCCTCGTCTTCCATTTCATAGGTGTGGTTGGCGGCGGTGGAGGTCTGCGCGGCGAATCCCAGGCCCGGAATCGCGATCGATACCATGCCGGTCTCCTCGAATCCCTGCGGCTTGCCGGGCGCTTCCTGCACGTTCGTGGCGCCGAAATGCTTCATATACTCGAAGCCCACTTCCGCCAGGGATGCGACCGAGATGCCGTCGCGATTCTGACCATAGTTGTCGATCTTGACCTTGGTTCCGGTGGCCATGGCGGCGGCGCGCGCGGCGTTATCGACGAACTCGCGAACTTGCGTGAGATACACCGCGTCGGGGTAGCGGATGTAGAAATCGGCCACCGTCCGGTCCGGCACCACGTTCGGGGCGGCGCCGCCTTCCATGATGATGCCCTGCACGCGCGCTTCGGGACGCATGCTGCTGCGTACGGCGTCGATGTTGTTGAACAGGTGGATCACCGCCTCGAGCGCATTGCGGCCGGCCCATGGCGTCATCTGGTGCGCGGGCGCGCCGGAGAAGGTGTACTTCACACCATCGATATTCAGACAACAGGTTCCGAAGCCGGGCGCGGGCCGCGTGGTGGCGCTGACGGAATGGCTGCGGACGATGATATCCATACCGTTGAACACGCCCGCTTTGAACATCTCCACCTTGGCCTCGGGCGGCATCATCTCTTCGCCCGGAGTGCCGAACACCACCACGCTGCCGGGCGTGTGCGTGCGCTCCAGGTACTCGGCCATGGCGATGGCCGCAGCCATGCCCACGGGGCCCTGTGCGCTGTGTTGATCGCCGTGGAAAGGGCCCTTGGTTCCGCGCAGCGCGTCGTATTCCAGGATCACGCCCAGATTCGGGCCGCCGTTATTTCCCTTGAAGCGGCCCACGAATGCAGTCTCGAGGCCGCCCGAATCGGTAGTCACTTCGAAGTTATGTTTCTTGAGATACGCGATGAGGATGGCTACCGACCGGCGCTCCTGAAATCCGATTTCCGGGTGCCGGGTGATGTCGTCAGCCATGGCGAGCAGTTCGGTATCCATGAGTTGTTTGGCGCGCGTCGTCACCTGGTCGCGCACGGAGTTGGCCGCGGAAAATTTGGCCACCCATCCGGGCGCGTCGATGGACTTTTCCAGCGCGGCCATTTTTTGCAGCACTCCGGCGGCGGCTTCGCGTTCGGTAGGGGTCTCTTGTGCGAGGCCGAGGGCCGCGCATAGCGTTATCAGGATGATCGTTTTCATGGTGTCTCCTATGGGCCCATTGTGAAATCCGCGCCGCGGAACGCGCCTCCGGCGCGTGGACAGGCCGGGAGGCCTATCCCACGCTCGATTCGCCGCGTGTGAAATCTGGAAACTTAACTGGTGCGCTGCCTTTCGCTACGGATTCTTCGCTCAACGGGCCGGGCGCGCTCCATGCGGCTGCGTCGTAGACGTCGATATCGGGCGGCAAGCCCTGCTTCATGCATTGAATCAAGCGGTAGGCCATGACGAAATCCATGCCGCCGTGGCCGCCCAATTCGCGCGCCATGTCGCCGACTTCGGTCCAATACTTATGCTGGAACTTCGTCTTATAAGGGTCGATAGATGCGAACTCTTCTTTGGGCGATCCATCGACGTAGATTCGCGGCGGATAGTCGCGGAAGATGCCCTTCGTGCCGGCGATCAGGTTGATGCGGTCGTAGGGCTGCGGCGACGAAGTATTGTGCTCGAGAGTGATCACGCGGCCCTTGACGGTGTGGATGAGGCTCACGTTCAAATCGCCGCAGCGGTAGGTTTCCTTCTGGCGCGGATCGTCGGGTTTCAGGTGCTCCTTGCGGTACGCCGCCAGCCCCGCAACCGGCGAGCTCATCGACACCAGGTAATCGAAGCGGTCGCCGCGGTGGATATCCATGTAATGCGCTACCGGGCCGAGGCCGTGCGTGGGGTAAAGATTGCCGTTGCGGTTGAAGTGCTCGAAGCGGCGCCACAGGCCTTCGCCTTCGTCGGAGAACAGGATGCTGCGCAGGTCGTGGTTATAGGCGCAGGCGCCGTGGGTGATCTCGCCGAAGACGCCGGCCTTCACCATGTTCAGCACTAGCAGCTCGTTGTAGCCGTAGCAGCAGTTTTCCAGCTGGATGCAGTGACGGCGAGTGGCCTCCGAGGTGTTCACCAGCTCCCAGCAATCGGCGATGGTCTTGGCCGCGGGCACTTCCACGCCCACGTGCTTGCCGTGCTTCATCGCGGCCAGCGCCATGGGCACGTGCCACAGCCATGGCGTGGCGATGAGCACCAGGTCGATATCGTCGCGGGCCGCCAACTGTTCGAACGCGTGGTCGCCGGCGGAATAGAGCGCGGGCGGGTTGGGCTGCTTGCCCAGCTTGGCGATCTTAGCCTGCGCCTTGGTCAATTTATCCGGGACGACGTCGCACAGGGCTGTGATGCGCACTTGCGGAATTGCGGCGAAGTTATCGATGAGCGAATTGCCGCGTCCACCGGCGCCGATGACTCCGAGGCGCACGGTCTCGATCCGTTCGAAGGGCACGGCGGCCATGGTGGCGGCTCTCTTCTGCGTTTGCGCCGGTAGCGTTTGCGCCTGCGACATGCCGGCGGCGGCCAGCGAGGCGAGCTTCAGTAATTCGCGGCGTGAACTTTCCATTAACTACCTCCACAATTTTGCGACGACCCGCGCGAGAAATGTCGCGCTGATCGAAAAGACTACCAACAAGGCTACAGCGTATCCGGTCCGGCCATACAGGAAATTGCCTACCGTGAAAAGCGCCGACCAGATCATGACGCATCCGGCGGACCAGCCGAGCAAGGCTAGCGGGAAATTGCCGGTTTCCTCATCGGTGGCTTCCTGCGCCGCGGAGATGCCCGAGAGCGCGCGCACAGCCCGCCATCCAGGGCCATATGGCCGCACCTTCCGGTAGAACGAGATCAGCACCTTCTCGTCGTTCTTCGGGCCAAAATAAGCTGTCAACAGCCAGCAGACGGTGGTGACCGCAACCGTCAGCAGCAGCGCCTGCGCGGAGGGAATGTCGAAGCCATTTTTAGCCAGAATCAGGATCACCATGGAGACGAGGAACGAGCTGACCATGGCCACAATTTCGCACCACGCCGTGACGCGCCACCAGTACCAGCGCACCAGGTACAAGAGGCCGGTGCCGGCGCCCACCTGCAGAATGATGTTGAAGCTTTGCGCCGCGGTATCGAGCGCGAACACCGTCGCCGACGACGCAACGAACAGCAGCACCGTGGCGAGGCGGCCCGCCATCACATAGTGACGATCGGGCGCGCCAGTGTTGATGAAACGGCGATAGAAGTCGTGGACGAGGTACGAAGCGCCCCAATTCAAATGCGTCAGGATGGTGGAGGAATTCGCGGCGATCAATCCGCCCAGCATGAGGCCGATCCAGCCGGCGGGCAGGAAGCGGAGCATGGCGGGATAGGCGATATCGTGCCCGATCAGAGTGGGATCGAGATGCGGAAAGGCGGTCTGGATGTCGGACAGTTGCGGATAGACGATCAGCGATGCGAGGCCGACCAGAATCCACGGCCACGGGCGTAGAACGTAGTGCGCCACGTTGAAGAACAGCGTTCCCGCGAGCGCGTCCTTTTCCGATTTCGACGCCAGCATGCGCTGGGCGATGTAGCTGCCGCCGCCCGGTTCGGCGCCGGGATACCAGACGGCCCACCACTGCACGGAAAGGGGAAGAATGAAGACGGCCACGGCGAGGTCCCAATTGTTGGTGAAGTCGGGCAGCATGCTGAGGTAGTTCAGGCCGTGCGGGCCGGGCATGTGCGAGAGCTTCTGCACCAGGCCGTGCATGCCGCCCACTTGCGGCAACTCGACGGCGAAGTAAGCCGCGGCGATTACGGCGGCCATCTTGATGAAGAACTGCACCATGTCGATCACCAGCACGCCCCACAGGCCGGAGTGAGTGGCGAAAGCGACGTTGAGCAGGCCGACGGCGAGCAGGGTTTGCCAGCGCTCGAATCCGAAAAGCACGGCGGCGATTTTGCACGCGGCCAGGTTTACGGTGGCCATGATGATGCAGTTGAAGAAGAATCCCAGATAGACGGCGCGGAAGCCTCGCACGGCGCTGGCGGCTTTGCCGGAGTAGCGCAGCTCATAGAATTCGAGGTCGGTGAGCGCGCCGGAGCGGCGCCAGAGGCGCGCGTAGAAGAACACAGTAGCAACGCCGGTGAGGGTGAAGGCCCACCAGCGCCAGTTGCCGGCGACGCCTTCGGTGCGCACGAAGTTGGCGACCAGATTCGGAGTGTCGCTGGAGAAAGTAGTGGCGACCATCGATAATCCCGCGAGCCACCAGGGCACGGAGCGGCCGGACGCGAAGAATTCGGCGGTGCTCTTGCCGGAGCGCTTGGCGACAAAGAGGGCCGGCGCGAAACAGATGATGACGCAGAACGCGGCGATCGCCCAATCGATGGTGTGGAGATGCATGGCTTCAGAAGATAGGCTAAGAAGAAAGTTTACGCCTTCCGGAGCGAACGCGGGGGCTGCCGCGGTGGAGGGTGGAGAGGACACGTGCGTCCAGACGACGGTCTAATCGAGGGCGACAGGTTGAAATCGCGCTGGGCCAAGGCATGCTTTGGGGATCTTTTGGAACGCTATCGACTTCGGCAAGGCTCTTGCGCTAGAATGTTACGCATTGTGCGTTACGCGAGGTGCGTAATCTGAAAAACCCTTTTCAATATGGCGGCATCGTGGAGGGAGCGGCGTTCTGCAATCGCAGGAAGGAATTGGCCGACCTCGTAGCGGCGGTCGAGAATAGTGAAAAGCTCTTCCTGTATTCGGAGAGGCGGCTTGGAAAGACCTCTCTTGTGCATACTGCCCTCCGCCAGTTGCCAAAGAAGAACTACACTTCTGCATACGTCGATTTGTGGCCCACCGACAGCGAGCTGTCGTTCGTCGCGGCGACGGCGCGCGCAATCGCGGAATCGATGAGCACCAAAGCGGGCCAGTTGCTCGATGTCGCCAAACAGCTCTTCGGCCGCTTGACTCCCAGTGTAACGGCGGACGCGGAAGGCAAGCCGAGGGTGACGTTCGGCTTCAATACGACCGGACAGCCGGGACCGGAAATCGAAGAGGTGCTCGCCGCACCGGCTAAAATCGCGGAACGCGGGAAGCGGAAAGTCGTAATTGTCTTTGATGAGGTTCAGCAGCTGCTCGAATATGAGAGCGATATGGTGGAGCGGCGGCTGCGGAGCATCATTCAGAAACATCAAGATGTGTCTTATATATTCCTCGGCAGCAGAAAGCACCTCATTCAGAAAATGTTCCTGGACCGCTCGCGCCCGCTGTATCGGTCGGCTGGACACTGGCCGTTGGGTTCGATCGAGACCGCGCACTGGATTCCCTTTATCGCCAGGAAATTTCGTGAGGGAGACAAGGTTATAGCGGACGAAGCGATCCAGGAGGTCTGCAAATTGACCGAAAATCACCCGTTCTATACGCAGCATTTGTGTCACGTGCTCTGGGAGCTCTGCGAGCCAGGCGAGTCGGTCACGCGGTCTATGATCGAAGCCGCGGTCAAAGTCTTGCTCGACCGCGAGAGCTATGCGTATACCGCGCTTTGGGAATCTCTTGCGCTCAACCAGACGCGGTTGCTAAAGGGGCTCGCGTCGGAGCCGGCGGGGGTCAAACCTTTCGCAGGCGCTTTCGTCAGGCGGCACGGGTTGGGAACCGCTTCAAATTCGCAGCGCGCGGTGGAGAGTTTGCTCAATCGGGATCTCATTGACCGCGACAATGGCTCTTTCCTGATCAGCGATCGCTTCTTCCGGATCTGGATCGCGAAAAGACAAGTGCAATAAGGTACAGAACACGGCGAAGATGTCGGTACATTTGCTTTCTTCCCGGGTGATCGCCCCAATGTTCGGTACCTGTGTGGCGATTTGTAGCTGCATGTGGCGGATCGCCGCGGCCGAACAAGGTCGCCTCGGCCGCTTGGGCGGCGATGCGTCCATGGCGGCCGCTAGGAGCCGGAGCGCTCGGCTAACCTTAGTCAACAGCCCTCGTGATATCGGTTTGCGTCTTGTTCCATTGCCGCCCGCGGGCTTATTTTGGGACTGTTGCATAACTTCACGCTCACCGACATCGCGGCCAGTATCGCGGCGGTGTGCCTGTTTCCGCTGTTCGTGCTGATTCCCGGCTATGCCGTCGCGTGGCTGCTCGATCTTTTCGACTTCCGCCGCAGGACCTGGCTATTCCGCTGGGCGTTGAGCATTCCGCTCTCCATCGCGATCGCCCCGATTCTAAGTTACCTGGCCGGGCGGTACCTCTCGATGACGGCAGTCTGGCTGCTCTACGCGGCCTCGTGGGTGTACGTATCTGTCGTTGTGCTGAGAGGGAGGAAAGATGGAATGCCGCGGTCGTCCGCCGGCGCCTGGCGCATGGCGGTGGCGATTCTTTCCATCTGGGGCGCGCTGGCGCTGTTCTCGCTGGTCGATCTCCAGCTTGGCGGCAAGTTGTATTACAGCACCACGGCTTTCGATTTCTCGGTGCGGACGCAATTCATCCATGCCATCAGCTCCACGGGAATTCCTCCGGCGAATCCGTTCTTCTTCCCCGGCCACGCCCAGCCGCTGCGCTACCACTACTTCTGGCTGATTCTGTGCAGCATGGTGGATGTAGCCGGCGGCGCGTTCGTGGGTGCGCGCCACGCATGGATCGGCGGCGCGTTCTGGTGCGGCGCCGGACTCATGGCGCTGGTCGCATTGTTTTTCCGCCTCATCGCCTATCGCGGGCCGGAGACATTCCGGCGGCGCACGCTGGTGGGCATCCTGCTGTTGGGCGTCACCGGCCTCAATATTCTGCCCAACGCTTTGCTATGGGTGGCCTATTCGATGGGAATTACCGGGTTCATCCCAGCCTCGCTGGAATTTTGGAATGAGCAAGTGGACGGCTTCACCTTTACGGCGCTGTGGGAGGCCCACTATCTGGCGGCGCTGATCGCATGCCTGATGGCTTTCCTGCTTTTGTGGGAGGCGCCTCGCCATACCGGCGCGGCCCGGTGGAAGTATGCAGCCGTGGGTGGAATCGCGCTGGCTTCGTCCGTGGGCGCATCCATCTATATAGTGTTCGTGTTCGGAGCCTTTCTGCTGCTGTGGACCGTAGTCACGATTGCGAAGAAATGGCGCGCCGAGACGGCAACGCTGATCGCGGCGGGCGCTCTCTGCGTAGTATTGGCCTTGCCGTATCTGGCGAGCATGACTGCTGGCTCAGGTCCAGGCGCGGGCGTAGGCGGGTTCCCCATCGCATTCCGGGTACGCCGCTTCTTCCCGGTGGACGTCATACTTGCCTCGCAGGGGCGCGACCAGGCGTGGCAACTTGCCTTAGCGAATGGCGCGACGCTGCCGCTGAATTACCTGCTCGAGCTGGGGTTTTTCCTGGCTGCGGGCCTGCTCTGGTGGCGGCGCCGCCGGGCGCGCCGCGAGCCTCTTACGCGCGCGGAACTGGCGATCGCGCTAATGATCGCCACCAGTGTGGCAATTTGTAGCTGCCTGTGTTCCACCCCCGCCGGCAACAACGATTTGGGATGGCGGGGAATGCTGGTGGCGCAGTTCGGGCTGCTGCTCTGGTCGGTGGACGTACTCACGGACCGGCGCTACAAGCGCAGCATGGTGTTGGCCGTGATGCTAGCTCTCGGCGCCGCCGGAACGGTGTGCGACGTTTTCCTGCTCCGCCTGTATCCCGTGCTGGCGGATCGAGGCGCGCTGCCTGAACTGGGTTGGATGTCGCCAGACCATAAGCTGGGCGAGCGGAACTACGCGGTTCGAGAAGCCTACGAGTGGGCGGACAGGCATACGCCCGCCGGCGCCATCGTGCAATTCAGCCCGCAGTTTGCCTATCAGGACACGCCGGGTTTCCTGTACTCCAACCGGCAGATCGCCGCCGCCGATCAGGGGTGCCTCGGGGGATTTGGCGGCGATGCGTCGTTGTGCGCTCCGCTGGTAGCCGCCGCAGATCTGCTATTTCCCGAAGGCGGCCAACTGGCATCCGAGAGTTCCGCTGCCTGCGAAAAACTTGGCGCCGACATCCTGATTGCCAAGGATACGGATTTCGTATGGTCGGTCCACGATAGCTGGGTTTGGCGGGAAAAGCCGCTCTATGCGAATCGGCTGGTGCGGGTGTTTGGGTGCCGGAACGCAACCGGGCAGTCCGCTAATCGATAGCCCGAAAAGTATGGATTTGGCCCGGCTAACAGTAATCCTGTTCACAAATCAATGGCGCACGCACTCGTGCGTGCAGCGTTCACACTTGTGTGAACGCACGCCGAATCGGAGGCGTCAAGTGAACAGTTGAAGACGGCCGGGTTGCCGTCGTTCGTGACAGTAAACGAAAGACTTACACGTTTGTTTACTGAAGAGTGTTGAAAGGCCTAATAGGGGCGTTGGACCACGTGACGCATCGGCGTAGGGAAGCGCACTGCAGCGTCCGGACGGTCGGCCTGACGGTCTGCCGGACGGTCGAGCACCAGCGAGCGCAGGCCAGGCATGGCGCTGGGGACGCGCGAGCTTTTTTCCGGTAGTTGGCCGGTAGTGAGATTCTTGAGTCCGAACAGGGCCAGCTCGAAGCGGTCTTTAACGCCCACCTTCTGGAACAGCCGCGAAAGGTAGACCTTGACCGTGCCTTCGGAAATCATCAACGTGGTGGCGATCTCCTTATTCTTCAAACCCTGCGAGAGCAGGCTCACCAGTTGGCCTTCGCGCTGCGTCAGCGCCACGCGCCGCGCGCACAGGAAGCTGTCGGTGAGCGCCTTTTCGAACCAGAGCTCGCCGGCTTGCACCTTCTGCAGGCACTTTACCTGGAGATCGGTCGGCAAAGTCTTGCGGAGAATGCCGCGGACTCCGAGGCCCATCGCCTGGAACGCCAACTCGGTGGATATGGAGTTCACCCAGAGCACGATCTTGCAGTTCATCATAGCGTTCTTCATTTCGCTCAGAACGGCGAAGGTGATCTCAGGCGTGAGGTCCATCAGGATGAGATCGGGCGCGCCGGCGGTCATCTGCTCCATCAGGCAAGCCACCGTACCGCACGTCGGCAGCAAATCGAAGGTCTCGGCCTGCCGCAGCACCGATTCGAGTCCCTTCGCCAGGATGGGCTCGTCGCTATAAAGTAGGATTCGCGTCATTATTCTTAACCTTTCCGGAAAACCGCCGCCCCGTTGTAGGCGGAAATTGATTTGAGGTATTTACTGGATAAACGTATTGTTTTTCTCTTATTATTATGTAGGTATTTACTTTGGTTGTCAAGAAAAATACCATTACTTTCAGCCAGTTTTGCGTTATAGTTTGGATGCTGATTCGCCCATTAATCGATAAGCTATTCTTTATAAACCACTTATAATTCTAGCCCGGCATTCGTTATTTTTGCAATATAATCCATAATTCCGAAATTTACCTACTATTAACGTTGCCGGGAGTATCCGGATATTGCGGTAAGCGTTCCCCACATAATAAACCTGCATGAATCCCATCGAGTTGGACTCGAATCGGCAAACCGTCTGGTAAGCGAGCCGCTGAGGAGAATTCGATCTCAAATATTTTGCGCCGCGGTCGATATGAATCCTGGAGGTATTCGTCAATGGCGTCGGCGCCGCTGATTTTCAGCCGCCTTACCAATCTGGTTTATAGTCTCGCGGGCGCCGGAGCGCTTCAGTTTGCGGCGCCGCACGACCAGTCAGTTTCCCAGCCGGTCATGATGCCCGGGGTTCTCTTTTCCTAATAACCTTTGCATACACCAGCCTGTAGCCCATTTACTGTATTGTTCGGAGCACCCCGCGGGAGGTACCTTTCCTATGTCGAAACAAAGCAGATGAGACAGGTTAACAGACGCGCGAGCCACCGGGTGGAGATCAAGCTGTACTGCTACGTAACGTCTCCAGCCATCTGGACGCGCGGCGCCATGCACATCGAAAACATCAGCCGCAGCGGCCTGCTGGTGGCATGGCGTAGCGATACGGGCGCGATCCCGCCGCCAGCCGTTGGTCAGATCCTCACTGTTGAAGTCGAATTGCCGGCCAATCACGGTTTTGCGCCGAAGTGCATCCACTGTCAGGGCGCCGTAGCGCGCATATCTATTGAAGACCAGGACTGTCCGCGCGTCGCCGTGCGCCTTAATTATATGGACTTCCGGTCGTTCCCCGACCTCGCCGGCATACAAGCAGCCTCGCAGGCGGCGGCAAATTCCTGGATGGCATGACGGAAATGCAAGCAAATAACTCCAAACTCGCCATTAGATTTCTGCCTTCCATGCTGGATTTCGCATTTCTGATGCCAATTGTGTTTATTTTCAGCCAGTTGGGTGGAATGCAACAGGTTCTCGCCGATGGCGACACCGGCTGGCATATCCGCGCCGGCGAATGGATTGCCGCCCATCACGCCGTACCCACGCACGATATTTTTTCGTACTCGAAGCCCGATGCGGTCTGGTATGCATGGGAATGGCTTTCCGATTTATTGTTCGCCGGGTTGAATGCCCACGGCGGAATGGCGGCCGTAGCCCTGGCAGCAATTCTCTTAATTTCGACCGTAATTACGATCTTGTTTCTTTTAGCGCGTCAAAAATCGAATGCGGTTGTCGCCATCGCTCTTACCGCATTGGCGGTCGTACCTTCCTCCATTCACTGGCTGGCCAGGCCGCACCTCTTTACGATGTTCTTCCTGGTGCTGTTCTACGCCGCCCTGGAGCGCGTCCGCGCCGGGCGAACCCGGCTGGCGGGGATTCCTTACCTGGCTATCCTTCCGGCGGCCACCATATTGTGGACCAACCTGCACGGCGGCTTTGTGGCCGGCATCGTGATGGTTTGCGCTTACGGCTGCGGCGAGTTCCTGCAGTTCGCGCTGTCGTCCGACCGGGAAGCGGGCCACGCGGCGCTCACGCGGGGGTTGCGTTACCTGGCTTGCGCCTTCGCTTGTCTGGCGGCCAGCCTGGTCAACCCGTATACGTTCCACCTGCATCAGCATGTGATTGCGTACCTGCGCGATCCCTATTATGCGCTGCACATTTCGGAGTTCTTCTCCCTGAGCTTCCATCACCCCATTGCGATATTCTTCGAAGCCATGCTTCTGCTGGGCGCGGGGGCCGCGTTCCAAAGCTTCAAGAAGGGTAGCTATACGGAAGGAGTGTTGTTGCTGGTTTGGGCGCATGCGGCTTTGCTGTCCACGCGCAATATTCCACTCTTTATGATTATCGCCGTTCCGCCGGTGGCCGCCATGCTGTCCGACTGGCTGGCGGGGGCCCCCGACTTCAACGTGGCCGGCTGGCTGCGTGCGGCAGCGCGAAAATTCAACACGGTGGCCGCGGATTTGACGGAGACCGACAGGATCGGCCGCTTGCATGTGCTCAGCGCGGCCGGCGTGTTGCTGGTGGCTGCGCTGCTCTTCTCTCCGAATCCGCCCAAAAAGTTCCGCGCCGAGTTCGACCCGAAGAACTACCCCGCTTCGGCCGTATCGATGATCGCACGCGATCCCGGGGCTCGCGTCTTCGCCCCCGACCAGTGGGGCGACTACCTCATCTACAAGCTCTATCCGCACACCCGCGTTTTTGTCGACGGCCGAAGCGATTTTTACGGACCCGACTTCGTGCAGAAGTCCGTCGATGCCCTCAACGTTAAATACGGATGGGAGCAGACGCTCGACAAGTTCGGAGTCAACACGATTTTATTGCCCCCCAGCATGCCTCTCGCAGGCGCGCTCAAGGAATGCAGCCGCTGGCGCCTCGTTTACGACGACGGCGTCGCGCTAGTGTTCCGGTCCGCTTCCCGGACCGTGGGCGAACCAGTTTCCGCGGCGAGCGGAACCAGCCGTGATCGAGAGATCACGAAAACTCAGGCCAGCGGTTTAACTACTAAAACCCAATCCACAACTTAGGAGCTAACAACATGACGTTTTTGCGAAACTTTTGGAACGACGAACAGGGACAGGATCTCATCGAGTACACGCTGCTCATGGCTTTTGTCGCACTGGCCTCGGCCGCGCTTTTTATCGGCGCCGGCGCGAGCATCAAGGGTATTTGGCAGTCGACCAACACCCAGCTCTCTTCTGCTGCCGCCAGCGCCGCAGCCAGCTAGCCTTGGCGCGGAGCATGTCTGGCGTAATTCAGCAGTGCCTGGCATGCTCCGCAAACAAAGTCGCGTTACGTTGGCCGACGCTCAGCCGCGGTTTGGCCGGTTTGGCCAACGGAACGCAACATGGATTGCCGGAGGAGCGTCCATGCGAAACCGTTCCCTAACAGCCGCGGCCATTTAGATCGCAGCGGGACCGAGAAGGTAAATGACAAAAAGATTCGTCGGGGTTCTCATCTTCGCGTTTGTAGTAGCGTCGGCGGCCAGCTTGCTGCTGTATCGCTTCCTGGCTTCTTCGCGGCCACAGGCCGCCACAGCGGCGCCGCCAATGGCGCACCTTGTCGTGGCGGCAAAAGATCTCGAAATAGGCAGAGTCCTGAAAGAAGAAGACATCAAGGTAGCCGATTGGCCAGGCGGAGTTCCCGTGGGCGCTGTGGTGAAAGTGGAAGATCTGGTGGGCCGCGGCGTAATCGCTCCTATCTATGAGAAGGAGCCCGTGCTGGAAACGCGCCTTGCGGCGCGCGGGGCCGGCGGCGGTCTGGCTTCCATGATTCCTCCGGGCATGCGGGCGGTGGCCATTCACGTAAGCGAGGTGGCTGGCGTCGCCGGCTTCGTGACGCCTGGGACGCGCGTGGACGTGCTGATCTCGGGCAGCCCCGGCAATAGCACCGTGGGAACGATGACCAAGACCATGCTGCAGAACATGGAAGTGCTGTCCGCCGGCCAGGATTTCAAAAAGGATGCCGAAGGCAAGCCGGTGCTGGTGCAGGTGGTAAATCTGCTGGTGACGCCGGAACAGGCTGAAATGCTCAGTCTGGCCTCCACGCAAACCAGCATTCAGCTCGTGTTGCGCAATCCGCTCGACCACGAAATTGCCAAAACCCCCGGTACGGCCGTCGCGCTGCTCTTCCAGGGCGGCAAACTGCCGGGACCGCCGCAGCCGGCGTTAGCGGCGCCGCGTCCGCGCGCCATAGAGCCGGTGCGCAGGGCGGCCGATCCGCCCCCCAAGAAGGAGCCGCCCTTCGTGATGCAGATCATCAACGGCACGCACAAGACCGACATCACATTTCAAAACGGCGGGGGGGATAAATAGATGCTGCGCATGCGATTGTTTGCGAAAACGTCGATCGTGGCCGCGGGGCTCTGCTGCGTCTTCGGCGGAGCCTCGGGCAGCACCCCGCAGGAAAACGCGCAGAATGCCAAACGGCCGGGCGTCGATGGGAACCTCATCGTCACCGTGGGCATGTCGATGATCATCGACAGCCCCGTCGCCGTAGCCAAGATCTCCATTGCCAATGGCGATTTGGCCGAGGCGGTAGCGGTTAATCCGCAGGAAATCCTGATCAACGGCAAGGCGCCGGGAGAAACTTCGCTGATTGTATGGCAGCAGGGCGGAACCCGCCTCGTCTACGATCTGATCGTGCGCATCAGCACGCAGAAGCTGGATAGCGCGCGCCAACAGATCGCCCGCGATTTTCCGGACGAAGATATCAGCGTCACCTACGATAACGATGCGGCCTTCGTGCGCGGCTCGGTGAAAGACACGTTCGAGGCAGCCCGGATTATGGCGATCGCCGCCACGCTAGGCAAAGCCGTCAACCTGTTACGCGTGAATGTACCGGCGCAAGAGCCGCAGATTCTCCTGAAGGTGAAGTTCGCGGATGTGGATCGAAGCGTCAGCCAGACGATCGGCCTGAACCTGATGTCCCTCGCGGTCAACCAGCCCAGTGCCGGGATCCTTTCCCCCGGGTCGAGCGTCGCTGGAACCGGCACTTTCAACCTTTCCGACGCGCTGAACGTTTTACTGTTCACGAAAAACTTTAACCTTAGCGAAACCATCCAAGCGCTGGAATCAAAAAATCAGCTGCAGATGCTGGCGGAGCCGAACGTGATGGCCACCAACGGCAAGGTGGCAAGCTTCATTTCAGGCGGCCAGTTTCCCGTGCCCTCGGTTCAGGCCGGGGCGAATTCGGGGGCGGTCAGCGTTACTTACGAGCCTTATGGAATTCAACTCAAATTTCTGCCGCAGATTACGGCGCGCGGCACCATCATGCTGGCGGTCACGCCCGAAGTCAGCTCGCTCGATTTCGCCAACGCGGTCACCATCGCGGGCACTACCGTGCCAGGCCTGACCGATCGCAAAATCGATACGGTAGTGGAGTTGGAACCCGGACAAAGCTTCGTGATCGCGGGGCTGCTGGATAACGAAACCACCCGAACGTTGAGCAAGATTCCCGGCCTGGGCGACATCCCACTCCTGGGCAAGCTGTTCCAAAGCCGCTCGATTACGAAGAGCAACACGGAACTGCTGGTGATTGTGACGCCGGAGCTGGTACGGCCCGTCCCGGCGGACCAGAAGCCGCCTGAATTGAAATACACCGACTCCTTCCTGCCCACGAACTCGGGCTTGCCGATGCGCCAGCCGGGAATGGATAAGACCGGGCCGGTGCCGGTGCATCCTCCGTCGCCTACCATGCCGATCGAGCAGCTCATCCTCGAACAGCAGAAACAGCAGCAGCTCGGTGGACCGGCCCCGACCGTAGTCAACTCGCCGCCGGTTATGCCGCCGGCTACCGGTACGGGCGCCGCACCCGCCTCGAGTCCCCTGCCAGGGGCGGGGTCGAAGTAATGTATCCGCTGACGATCGGATTAGCGATCGAGAATCGCGACTTGTGGGATCAAACGCAGGCCTGTCTGGCCGACCTGCCGTTCCGCATCATCGTAGAGCATCAGGATACCGGCGACCTCAGTAATTTCTACGACCGCCTGGAACGCATGCGGCCCGACGTCGTACTGGTGGACATCAGCACCTGGAAGGATTCGCTCGAGGTTCTCTCCGGCGCCATCCGCGGCGCCATCGGCGATCCCATGATCATCGCCATCAATACCAGCGCCAATTCCGACGCGATTCTGGCTTCGATGCGGGCGGGGATCAACGAGTATCTGTACCCGCCGCTGCAGGAGAGCCTGCGGAGGGCGCTCGAAAAACGCTCCGTGGAGCGCAGCCGCCGGCGTGACGGTTCCACCAAGGGCGCCGGCAAGGCGTTCGGATTTTTTTCGGCCAAGGGCGGATGCGGCGCCACGACGTTGGCCTGCCACGTAGCCATGGAGCTGGGCCGGCAAAATCAAAAAGTGCTATTAGCCGACCTGGACCTTGACGCCGGCATGATAGCCTTTATCACCAAGACCAAGGCCACGTATTCCATTCTCGATGCCGTCAACAATCTGCACCGGCTCGATTTGCACTACTGGAAGGCGCTGGTTTCGAACGGCATTCCGGGCGTGGAAATCGTCTCCGCGCCGCTGGCTCTGGCTTCCAAGCAACAGCCGAAGGACGACCAGATACGGCACGTAATCGGATTCGCGCGTCCCAATTACGATTGGACAATCGTCGATTTGGGCCGCAGCTTAAGCCGCATGGCGATGGCGGCGCTCGAAGAGATCGACGAAGCCTGCCTGGTGACCACGCTGGAGGTGCCGGCGCTGCATCAATCGAAGCTGATCATCCAGACTTTGCTCGATAGCGGCTACGGCAAGCAACGCATCCGGCTGATCCTGAACCGCACGCCCAAACGGCTGGACATCACCCCCAGCGAGTTGGAAAAGATGCTCGGCGTTCCCATCTTCTGCATGATTCCGAACGGCTACCCGGAACTCTACGAAGCCTATGCGGAAGGCCGCATGTTAGGCAAGGGGTCCGAGCTCAGTAAACAGATTGTGCGCCTGGCGAACAAGCTCGCGAGCGCGGATGAAGAGAAAGTGGCGAAGAAAAAGTTCGCCTTATTCGGTTAAGAAACGAGATCAAAATGGCTACTCTAAACGCAGTCAACGGCCACGCGGAGAGCAAGGAAACCGGCTGGGTAGGCCGCCTTTTCAACCGCGAAGGCTACACGCCCGAATATCAGGAGCTGAAGTTTACGCTCCATCGCAAACTGCTGGACCGCATCAATCTGGAAGCTTTGTCTTCCATGGCGGGAGATCGCGTCCGCGCGGAAATCCGCGTGGCCGTCGCAAAACTGGTCGACGAAGAAAAAACGCCGCTCAGCCTGGTGGAAAAAGACCGCGTCATCGAGGAAATTCTCGACGAGGTCTTCGGCCTGGGCCCCCTCGAGCCGCTGCTGCAAGACCCCACCATATCGGACATTCTGGTGACCACGCCCAAACTGGTGTACGTGGAAAGGGCCGGCAAGCTTTATCGCACGCCGGTGGAGTTCAAGGACGACGCGCATCTGCTGCGCATTATCGAAAAAGTGGTGTCGCGCGTCGGCCGACGCGTGGACGAATCGTCGCCGCTGGTGGATGCCCGCCTGCCCGACGGCTCGCGCGTCAACGCCGCCATTCCGCCGGTCGCGGTGGATGGTCCGCTGCTTTGCATTCGCCGCTTCGGGCGCCACGGAATGAAGGGCGAAGACTTGGTGACCAAGCTGGCGCTCACCGAGGGCATGCTCGAGCTGCTCAAGGGCTGCGTGAAGGCGCGCCTCAACATTCTGATCTGCGGCGGAACCGGCTCCGGAAAGACTACCCTGCTCAATGCGCTCTCTTCGTATATTCCCGAGGATGAGCGCATCGTCACCATTGAAGACGCGGCCGAGCTGAAGTTGCAGCAGACGCACGTGGCGCGCATGGAAACGCGGCCGGCCAACGTCGAAGGCGTGGGCGCCATCCACATCCGCCAGTTGGTCATCAACGCCCTCCGTATGCGGCCCGACCGCATCATCGTCGGTGAAGTCCGCGCCGAGGAAGCCCTGGACATGCTTCAGGCCATGAATACGGGTCACGATGGATCGCTGACTACCATCCACGCCAACACGCCGCGAGACGGCCTGGGACGCCTGGAAGTGATGGTCGGCATGGCCAACGCCAATATGGGCATCCGCTCCGTCCGGCAGCAGATCGCATCGGCGGTCAATCTGTTCGTGCAGGTCTCGCGCTTCAGCGACGGCACGCGCCGCATCACGCACATTACGGAAGTATGCGGCCTGGAGCAGGAAGTCATCACGCTGCAGGATATTTTCCTGTTCGAAAAGACCGGCATTACGGAATCCGGCAGGGTCACCGGGCGCTTCCGCGCCACCGGCGTCCGGCCCAAGTTTTATGACCGCCTGCGGGCCAGCGGCATCACCCTGCCCACGCAGATGTTCCAGACAGTTGTGGAGATCAACTAATGCCAGCCGGCGTTATCGTCTCGTTCGTTGTCATCTTCGTGCTGATCCTCCTGGCGGTAAGCGTAGCCATGAAGTTTTTCGATGCGCGCCGCAAGAACCAGGTAGCCAGCATGCTGCAAACAGCGGCAGGCGAAACCGTGATCACCATCACCAACCTGCTGCGCGAGGTGGAGGCAGAAAGAGGCCCGGGGCTTCGCCGGCTGTTCTCCACGTCTCAGTTCACCAAGCATGCGCAGACGCAGATACAGCAGGCGGGCATGACGTGGTCTCCCACGCGCTTGATTGCGGCCATGGGCCTGTGCGCCATACCAGGGCTGGGAATCGGAGAAATGGTTCCGTTTCTGCTAAACGGGCCCGTGACCGCCATCGTGCTCGCGGTCGCTTTTGCGGTCGCACCTTATATGTTTGTGCGGCGCAAGCGCAAGCAGCGGCTGAACCAGTTGGAGGAGCAGTTTCCGGATTCGCTCGACTTCCTGGCGCGCTCCATGCGGGCGGGACACGCATTTTCCATCACTCTGGAAATGCTGGGCGAGGAAATGGCCGACCCGCTGGGCCAGGAGTATCGCGCGCTGTTCAACGAACAGAATCTCGGCGCGCCGCTCGAGCTGGCGCTGCACAATTTTACCGAGCGCATCCCGCTTCTCGATGTCCGCTTCTTCACCTCTTCGGTCCTCTTGCAGAGGCAGACGGGCGGCAACCTCAGCGAAATTCTTGCGCGGCTGGCTTATGTGATCCGCGAGCGTTTCCGCCTGAAGGGGCAAGTGAAGGCGGCCAGCGCGCACGGCCGCATGACGGCGGGCATTCTCACCCTGCTGCCCATCGGCACTATGGGAGCCCTGCTCATGGTAGCGCCCGGTTACCTGCAAGGCATGGCTTCGGACCCGGACGGCAAGAAGCTGATCGGCGCAGCCGTATTCATGCAGCTCCTGGGAAATTTCTTCATCAAGAAGATCATCAACATCAAGGTTTGATATGAATAACCCCGCCTTAGTTTCGATTTGCACATTTCTGATGGTAATGCTGATCTGCAGCTGGTTCGGCTACCGCTTTCTGTACAAGCCCGGGCGGTTCATGAAGCAACTCGGCAATCCCGTGATCACCGGCGATCAGCAGCGCGTTCTCGATGAAGTTTCCGAACCGCAGGGTAGTACTGTGGTCACCGTGTTAAAGCAGATTGGCGCGCGCGTTCCGTCCTCCGACCTGGAGCTCGCGAGTTTGCGAAAGACCTTACTGCAGGCGGGGATCCGCTCCGAAAATGCGGCGCCGGTTTTCTTCGGAGCGG
>Ga0208193_1000476_pt1 | contig 21853 bp, 24 predicted proteins | sample June2015DPH_17_2_FD_184716 | JGI IMG/M metagenome (GOLD analysis project Ga0208193, IMG submission 184716) | Peatland microbial communities from SPRUCE experiment site at the Marcell Experimental Forest, Minnesota, USA - June2015DPH_17_10... | ecosystem: Environmental > Terrestrial > Soil >... | reverse complement strand
CCGGCCACCGAGGATACCGTGCCGTGAATGCGCACGATCGCCAGCAGCTGCGTTGAGCGGCGGCCGCCGAATAGCGCGAACAAGGCCTCCGGTCCGGACAGGCCGAGCAGAGAGTGACCCACCACGATTGGAAAGTCCGGCGGCAGTTCGGCGCGCGCACGTTCGAGCGCCAGCAGATCCGTTTCCGCATGCGAGAGCAGCACGAGCCCCGCGGTGATCGAGGCAGCGTCAGGCGAATCCGCGCCCGGCGCTGCCTCCGCAGCAACTTCCGCCAAACCGGCCAACGCGGCAGGTGCGGCGGGAAAGCCATCGGCGACGAGTACTGCGCCGGCATACTCGATTATCGAGCGGCGCTTGTCCGGGCCGTCGATGGGTGCGAACCAGCGCAGAGTCTCGCCGTAACCCAATCCGACCGCGAACCGCTGGCCCGCCTCACCGCCGCGAAAGACGCGCTGCAATACCATTCGAGCCCCGTGGGGGGCTGCCCCACGCGCGGCCTGCCAATCCTGCCACGCGGCATCATCGTCTCCGTGCGCCTCCCCCGGCTGCACTGCGTCCGACGGCGCCGCGACCAATATGCGGATACGCGGCGAACTCGTCGACCGGCTGTTGTACGTCAACGGTTTCATCGCCACGGTACCGGTCAAAACTCGATGCCCGCTTGCGCGCGCACGTGCTGCAGCTTCAACGGATGTTTGACCAGGGTCATTTCAGTCACCAAGTCCGCGCGCTCGATCAACGCATCGGGCGCGTTCCGTCCGGTGAGAACTACATGAGTCAGCGGCGGCCGCCGGTTGATGCCGGCCAGCACCTGCTCCATGGACAGATAGTCCTTCTTCAGGGCGATGTTGACTTCGTCGAGCAGGACCAGACGGTAATCGGCGTCGGCGAGATACCTCAGGGCAACTTCCCAGCCCGACTGCGCCATGGCTTTATCTCGGGTCTTATCCTGTGTTTCCCAGGTGAAACCTTCGCCGGTCGCATGAAAGTGAAGCTGGTCGCCCCAAGGCTCGAAGGCGCGCTTTTCAGCCGGTTCCCATGCCCCCTTGATGAATTGCACGATGGCGACTCGATGGCCGTGCCCCAGACTGCGCAGCACCATTCCGAGCGCCGCGGTAGTTTTACCCTTCCCCGCCCCGGTGTGGACGATGACGAGACCCCGCTCCGCAACGGTTTCGGACATGCGGCGGTCCTGAATTGCCTTGCGCCGCTGCATTCGCTGCGAATACGCCTCGCCCTCGGCAGCACCGGTGTCGTCAGCCGCCGGATCGGGTTCCGTCATACTCGTTCACCTTGCACGCCAACCGCTTGCGGACGGGATACCCTACGTTGCCGATGGCGCCCTGGTATCGGAGACGGCTGAATTGGGGGTTGTGCATGGCCCGCCGAAAACGGGCTACGGCAAGAACAATCGCCGTTACATAACATGGCCCAAATCGCCCACCGCGAAGGTATCCGCTACTCGATGTCAGGCCGGTCTCCGGACTCGCGAACGCCCATGGCCGGCGAATGTCTTCCCACGCCTTTTGTGGGCGCAGTGACTTCAGTATTCGCCTTGATTCGCTCACCGTTGCGGGGGCAGCGCCGGGATTGAGCACCAACGTTTGCTCGCACCGGCTTCCCGTTTCACCCGCCAACCCTTGCTTGGACGAGCACCTGACAACGGCGCCAGGGTAATGCATCGCCCCACCCGCGACAATAGTTCTCGCAGCCTCTCCCGCACGGCCGGTCCATTGACAACGCCCCGCCGCAACGTTGTACTAGCGCCCTTGATGGCCTCTTTCGAGCGAAAGAGCGATGAGGGAATGTGGTACGCGTCGGACACTCCGATGCAAACCCACGGCTGCCCCCGCAACTGTAAGCGGTGAGTACTTGCCCGAAGCCACTGATGTCTGTCCCGCAAGTGGCAGGTCGGGAAGGCGGCAAGTTGCAATGACCCGCGAGCCAGGAGACCTGCCATCCCATTGGTCGCATGCTGGGCGGGGTGCCTCGGCAACGGTCGATATAATCGACCGCGTGAGAATCGGCATCAACTGATTCGAACCGATTCCGCACCCCGAGCTTAATGTCAGGAGCACTGCGGATGAACAACGTCGAGTCGGGCGACCGTGCCACGGTCTTGGTGTGCATTACCTGCCGGGCCACCGACGCTGCCGACTCGCTGGCTGCTGACGCGCCGCGGCCCGGCCTCATTCTGGCTGAGGCAACCGCGGCCGCGGCCGCGAATGCCCCGGACGTTTCGGTGCAACGGGTCCGATGTCTGGGTAACTGCAGCCGAGGACTGAGCGCGGCCATCCGCTGCGACAACGCCTGGACCTATGTGTTCGGCGGACTCGAAGCCTCGCGCGACGGCCTCACTCTGATCGCGGGCGCTCGGTTGCTCGCGGGCGCCGCAGACGGGATCATGCCCTGGCAGGGCCGGCCGGAACCGTTGAAGCGCGGACTCATCGCACGCATCCCTCCCCGCAATTTTCAAGAATCACCGTGAACGAGCTGCGCCGCGGCGCCTGTCCCAGCATTGCGGACCCCATGCCCACCGGCGACGGGCTCCTGGCACGGCTGATGCCTCCGGCGCCGATGTCTTTTGAGACTTTCATTGCCCTTTGCGATGCGAGTCAAACTCATGGCAACGGCGTCATGGAGGTAACGCAACGCGGCAGTCTGCAAGTGCGCGGACTTTCATCAGGTTCCGCGATCCCGTTTGCCCAGACCGCGACTGCACTCGGACTGAGGGCTGAAGGCGAACCGGCGATTCTCGCCTCACCTTTGTTCGGATTGGATGCGCAGGAAAGCGTCGACCTGTCCCTCCTTAGCGCGACATTGCGCGCACAATTGACGCGCGACCCCGACGTCAAGGCTATCGGTCCGAAAGTTTCGGTGCTGATCGACGGAGGTGGCGCATTGCATTTGGATGGCGTACCGGCCGATCTACGATTGCGGGTGGAAAACGCTTCTCGATTCCACCTGAGCATGGCCGGAGATGCCGCGACGTCGGTGAGTCTTGGCTGGGTTGAACCCGATCGAGCGATCCAAGCCATCGCGCAGGTGCTGAGCGCCGTCGCAAACCGGGGCCGGCACGCGAGAGCGCGGGATCTTGTCAATGACACCGACATGGACGCGCTTCGATCATCGCTTGCCGGCGCACTCGTCGCGGGACCGCCCCCGCCGCCAAGACCACGAGCCGAACCCATCGGTACACACCGGATGAACGATGGACGGGTGGCGCGGGGTATCGCGCCGGCCTTCGGATATGGCGAAGCCCGTATGCTCAAGCGATTGGCCCATTCGGCTGCACGTTGCGGCGCCGCTTCGATACGGCCCGCGCCGGGGCGCGCCCTGCTCATCATCGGACTGACCCCAGCCGCTGCGGATGAACTCGCGGCCATTGCGGCCGCCGATGGATGGGTGGTACAGCCCGACGATACACGCCGCCACATCGTCGCCTGCGCCGGTGCGCCGGCCTGCGCATCGGCGGCATTGTCTACGCGCCAGCTGGCTCCGGCCATTGCGCAGGCAGCGAATCTATTGCTCGATGGCTCGATGACGCTTCACGTGTCAGGCTGTGCCAAGGGCTGCGCACATCCCGGTGCGGCTGCGTTGACCATCGTCGGGCCCGATCGCCTCATCGTGGAGGGGCGGGCCAGCGATGTGCCGCAGGGGGGGATTTCACCCTCTAATCTCATCGCGGGCATGGGGCGCCTTCAGGCAGAGGTTTTGCGATTTCGCGTGGCCGGCGAACATAACGCGGAAGCAATGTCCAGGCTCGGCCCGAAACGCGTGATCGAGTCGCTGGGCGGAGAACTCACGCATGACTGACTATTTGCGTGACGGGACTCTTATCTACGAGCGGTCCTTCGCCATCATTCGCGCCGAAGCCGATCTATCACGGTTTTCCGAGGAGGAGGCGGATGTGGCCGTTCGCATGGTGCATGCCTGCGGAGCGGTCGAAGCGGCCGAGAATTTCGTGTTTGCTGACGGGGTCGTCACGGCGGCCCGCCGCGCGCTCGGCGCCGGAGCTGCCATCCTCTGCGACTCGGAAATGGTGAGCCACGGCATCACGCGGGCCCGCCTCCCCGCGCAGAATGCGGTGATCTGCACCTTGCGCGATCCGGCCGTACCGGCGCTGGCGGAGAAACTCGGAACCACCCGCTCGGCCGCTGCACTGGAGCTTTGGGCCGATCGGCTCGAGGGCGCAGTGGTCGCCATCGGCAATGCCCCGACCTGCTTGTTCCGGTTGCTGGAGATGCTCGATGAGACAGCGGCCCGTCCGGCGGCAATTTTAGGAATTCCCGTCGGCTTCGTCGGCGCTGTGGAATCCAAGGAGGCGTTGATCGCCAATCCGCGCGGCGTGCCGTTCATCGCCGTACGCGGCCGCATCGGCGGCAGCGCGATGACGGCCGCGGCCGTGAACAGCTTGGCCAGGGCCGGCTTATGAGCGGCCTGGGACAGCTCCTCTCGGGAAGGCTCATCGGCGTCGGTGTCGGGCCGGGCGATCCGGACCTGCTGACATTGAAGGCCGTGCGCGCGCTCGAGAGCGCCGACGTGGTGGCCCATTTTGCGAAAGCCGGAAATGCAAGCAACGCACGCGCCATCGTGACGCAGTTCCTGCGCCCGGGATTGGTGGAACTTCCTCTGCTGTATCCGATCACGACCGAGCAGCCGGCCGACGGTCCTGTGTACCGCTCGGCCATCCAGGATTTCTTCGATACCGCGGCAACCGCGGTGGCCGCACATCTCGAGGCGGGGCGCACCGTCGCCGTTCTGTCCGAAGGCGATCCCTTGTTCTTCGGATCCTACATGCACCTGCACATTCGCCTGATGAAGCGCTTCCCCACCGACGTGATCCCCGGGGTGACTGCGATGTCTGGCTGCTGGTCTGCCGCAGGCCTCGCCATTGCGCAGGGAGACGATGTACTGACCGTCATGCCGGCCACTTTGAACGAATCTGAACTCATTCGCCGGTTTCAGCAAAACGACCCGACCGTGGTCATGAAAATCGGCCGAAATTTATCGAAGGTCAGGCGCGCGCTCATCGCGGCCGATCGCCTGGGCCATGCCACCTATGTCGAGCGCGGCACCATGGACAATGAGCGGCTCATGCCGCTGCGGGAAAAGACGGACGATGATGCGCCCTACTTTGCCATCGTCTTGGTTGCCGGCCGGTGGGGCAACTCGTGACCGGAAAATTGACAGTCATAGGATTGGGACCCGGAAGCGCGGGGCAACTCACTCCGGAAGCATCCGATGCGCTGCGCGCGGCGGACATCGTATTCGGTTATGGCCCTTATCTCGATCGAGTTCCCGAGCGAGCCGGCCAGCAGCGCCGGGGGTCGGACAATCGGCAGGAAATCGATCGCGCCGCGCAGGCGCTGGCCGAAGCGGCTCAGGGCGCGAACGTTGCCGTGGTATCGGGCGGTGATCCTGGGGTCTTCGCCATGGCCGCGGCTGTCTGCGAGGCGCTCGAATCCGGCCCCGCCGCCTGGCGCGAGCTCGATCTGGCCATCCTTCCCGGCGTCACCGGCATGCTGGCCGTCGCCGCCCGTGTCGGCGCGCCGCTGGGACACGATTTCTGCGCGATGTCCCTGTCGGACAACTTGAAGCCATGGTCCCTGGTCGAACGCCGCCTGCGGGCGGCTGCCGGCGCCGGTTTCGTCATCGCCGTGTACAATCCCATTTCGCGCGCCAGGCCGTGGCAGCTGGACAAGGCGTTTCAGATATTGCGCGAGCATCTTCCCGCCGCCACTCCTGTGGTGTTCGGCCGTGCCGTGGGCCGAGCCGACGAACGCGTGCACGTGACCGAATTATCGGCCGCGGAGGGATCCGAAGCGGACATGGCGACCTGCGTCATCATCGGTTCAGCCGAAACCCGGGCGGTGGAACGCCCTCACAAGAGCGCGCTGATCTACACCCCACGATCCAATTCGGTGCCGAGCACATGAGCGTCGACACCGAGCACCTGATCGAGCCAGGCGATCGCTTCGCTCACATCGCTTACCCGGCGGCCCCCGGGGTCCGCCGGCCTCCGGATCAACAGCACCGGGATGCCGAGGGCTCGCGCGGCGGCGATCTTGCCGTAGGTCGCGTCGCCTCCGCTGTTCTTCGCCACCACCACCTCGATGGCGTGCTCGACCAGCAACGCCCTCTCCTCTTCCTCGCCGAAGGGCCCACGCTCCTCGATGTATCGCGCATGCGGCACCGGCAGCGGCGGCTGAACCGGATCGACGCTGCGAATGAGGTAGTGATGCTGCGGAGCCGACGCAAAGGCCGCGATCTCCTGCCGGCCCAGAGCGAGAAATACGCCGCGCGGCGCCGGACCCAAAGTACGCACGGCATCACCCGCGTCGGCTACCTCGGTCCATCGATCTCCCGCAACGGCACGCCAGGGAGGCCGGCGCAGCGCAATCAGCGGCGTATCCGTTTGTCGAGCGGCGCTCACTGCATTAGCCGACATCGTCGCCGCGTAGGGATGAGTTGCGTCGATCAGGGCGTAAATCCCTTGGTCGCGCAAATACTGTGCGAGGCCGGCAATCCCGCCGAATCCGCCGCGCCGTACGGGCACGGGCTGCGCCAGCGGCGAGACCGTGCGGCCGGCCAGCGACAAGGTCACGGCGATGTCGGTGCGCGGCGCGAGAAGCTGCGCCAGCTGCCGCGCCTCGGTCGTGCCTCCAAGAATCAGGATATGTCGTCTCATGTCGCTCGCTGAAGTCAACGGCCCTCAGACTGCCGCAGTACAGCCATGGCTGTCCATCGTCGGCATCGGCGAGGATGGTATCGAAGGACTGAACGCCACGGCACGCGAATTGATTCAATCGGCGGCCTACGTCTTCGGCGGCGCTCGCCACCTCGCGCTGGCGGCGTCCTTGATTCGCGGTACCGCCCGGCCCTGGGCGACGCCTTTCGATGGTACGGTGGCGGAAGTGCTGACCCACCGCGGCCGCCCGGTTTGCGTGCTGGCGTCGGGGGACCCCTTCTTTCACGGCGTTGGCAGCTTATTGTCGCAGCATGTGTCGCGCCGGGAAACCCTGGCCCTGCCTGCGCCGTCGGCCTTCAGCATGGCGGCGTCGCGCCTGCTGTGGCCGCTGCCGCAAACGGTCCTGCTTTCGCTCTGCGGTCGGCCGCTCGATCTGATCCGTCCGCATCTGCACCCCGGCGCACGAATTCTGGCGCTCACCTCCGACCAGCATGCGCCTGCGCAGCTCGCGCGCTTGTTGTGCGATATCGGCTTTGGCCAATCGCTGCTCACGGTGCTCGAATCGCTCGCAGGTCCGCACGAGCGCATCCGCGCGTCGCGTGCCGACTGCTTCGGCCTCGAGCGCATCGATTCTCTGAACACGGTTGCGATCGAAGTCGCGGCGGGGCCAGGCGCACGCATTTTGCCGAGAACCGCCGGCCTCTGCGACGATCTGTTCGAGCACGACGGCCAGATCACCAAACGCGAGATTCGCGCCTTGACTCTCTCGGCGCTCGCGCCGCGGCGTGGCGAGCTGCTCTGGGACGTGGGCGCCGGATCCGGATCCGTGGCGATCGAATGGATGCTGGCGGATGTCTCATTGAATGCCATCGCCATCGAGCGGCGTGCGGATCGCGCCTCGCGAATCAGGCGAAATGCCGCTGCCTGCGGGGTTCCGCACCTGCAGCTGCTCGAAGCTGCGGCTCCCGACGCCTTCGAGGGACTGACGCCGCCGGATGCGGTGTTCATCGGCGGCGGCGCGACCGTGCCCGGAGTCCTGGACGCCTCGCGAGAGGTATTGCGTCCCATGGGGCGGCTGGTCGTCAATGCCGTGACCTTGGAAACGGAGAGTGCCTTGCTGAAACACCAATCCCAGTGGGGAGGTTCGCTGACGCGAATCGAAATTTCGCGCGCCGGACCGGTCGGCGGCGAGAACGCGCGCATGACGGGCTGGCATCCCGCGCGGCCCATCGTGCAGTGGACTTGGGTGAAGCCTTGATCGCCGCAGGCATTGGCTGCCGCAAGGCGATCTCGGCGACGGAGGTCGAGGCTGCCCTGCAAGCGGCCCTGGCGGCGGCCATGCGGAGCAATTCTCTTGTCGACGGCCGGCTGAGCTTGATTGCGGCGCCGGCGGTGAAAGGAACGGAGGCAGGTTTGGTTGCCGCCGCGGCCGCGCGAGGAGTTCCACTGCGCTTGATCCCGCAGCCCATGCTGGAAGCAGCCAATTCGCGGACTTTGACCCATTCCGCGCAATCGATGGCGGCCATGAATGTGAATTCGGTCGCCGAAGCCGCGGCCCTGGCGGCGGCCGGGCCCAACGCCCGGCTGCTTGCGCCGCGGATTGCCGTGGGTCCCGTCACCTGCGCGCTCGCCGAAGGAGAAAATTCACAGTGACCGTACATTTCATCGGCGCGGGGCCCGGAGCGGCCGATCTCATCACCGTGCGCGGACGCGACATCCTCGCCCGCTGTCCGGTATGTATGTACGCCGGTTCCTTGGTGCCCCCAGAATTGCTCGCACACTGCCCGGCCGGTGCCCGTCTCATCGACAGCGCGCCGCTGACCCTCGATCAGATCCAGAGCCATTACCTCGAGACCCATGGGGCCGGACTCGATGTCGCGAGGCTGCACTCCGGCGATCTGTCGATCTATAGCGCGCTCGCCGAGCAGCTGCGCCGCCTGGAGCGCCATGGCATTCCCTACACGCTCACACCCGGGGTGCCGGCCTTTGCCGCGGCCGCCGCCGTTCTCGGCCGCGAGCTCACGGTGCCCGGCCTGGCGCAGAGCGTGGTATTGACGCGCATGCCGGGACGCGCCTCACGCATGCCCGAGCGCGAGCGCCTGACCACGTTCGCGGCCAGCGGCGCGACGCTGGCCATCCATCTCGCGATCCAGGCGCTGGACGCGATCGTGGACGAGTTGACGCCGCTTTACGGAGCCGATTGCCCGGTCGCAGCAGTGATGCGGGCCAGCTGGCCGGATGAGCGCGTGCTCCGCGGGACACTCGGCGACATTCGCGCGAAGCTGGCGCTCGAGCCCATGGAGCGCACGGCTCTGGTGTTCGTCGGCCGCTGCCTCGAAGCGGAAAATTTCGAAGAGAGCGCGCTGTATTCGACGGAATACCGCCGGCGCTTCCGCGACGCCAATGCGCGCTGACCCCGAGCAACCCGCGATCACGCCGCCCGACACCGGGACCTCCGCCGCGCAGGCGCTCGCCGCACTGCGCGGCAGCTATCCTGAGTTCGCACCCGGCGAGGTGTGGTTGGTCGGTGCGGGGCCCGGAGATCCGGGACTGCTGACCCTCGATGCATTGGCGGGCTTGATTCAGGCCGATGTGGTGGTTCACGACGCGCTGGTCGACGCGCGAGTCCTGGCGCTCGCGCGCAAAGGTGCGCGGCTGCAGTTCGCCGGCAAACGAGGCGGCAAGCCCTCCATCGCCCAGGAAGACATCAGCGCTCTGCTCGTCGACTCTGCACGCCGCGGTGAGCGTGTGCTGAGATTGAAGGGCGGCGACCCCTTCGTCTTCGGCCGCGGCGGCGAAGAAATCCTGGCGCTGGCGGCGGCGGGCGTGCCCTTTCGCATCATTCCCGGAGTGACCGCCGGGCTCGCCGCATTGGCGAGCGCATGGATTCCGGCGACCATGCGCGGCATCAACCAGGCCGTCATTCTGGCCACGGGTCATGTTTCCGACGACGAGGGAAGCCTCGATTGGGCCGCGCTGGCGCGCACGCGCCAGCCCATCGTTCTCTACATGGGACTGCGCAATATCGGCGCCGTCGCCGACGCGCTGATGCGCGGAGGGCTGCCCGCGGGCACGCCCGCGGCCGTCATCGCTTCGGCGAGCCTGCCGCAGCAGCAGGTGTTGGTGTCGAGCCTCGAGCGCGTCGCGGCTGATTCCCAGGCCGCGAATCTGAGCGCGCCCGCCCTCGTCGTCATCGGCGATATCGTGGGCGCCCGCCAGCACATCCTCGATGCGCGCACCGACCGTGAACTGCGCGCGGCGAGCGTTCCGGACGGCGCGGCGCCATTGCCGCATGCAGGTTCGCCATGCGAAAGCTGAAGCTCATCGGGATCGGCGCCGGCAATCCTGACTACATCACCGTGCAAGCCATCAACGCCTTGAAACAGGTGGACGTCGTCTTCGTGACGGACAAGGGTGGGGAAACGTCGGACCTGTTGCGCGCTCGGCGCGAGGTCTGCGAGCGATACATGCAGGCACGGCCCTATCGGACCGTGGAGCTTCAGGACCCCAAACGAGACCGCGCCGCGGACGAGTATCTCGCCGCCGTCGCCGCGTGGCACGAGGCGCGGGCGGCGTTGTATGAGACGAGCATCCGCGATCATCTGTCCGACGGCGAATGCGGCGCATTTCTCGTGTGGGGAGACCCATCACTGTACGACAGCACACTGCGCATCATCGACCAAGTCGCGGCACGCCGGACGGTGGAGTTCGAGTTGGAGATCATCCCCGGAATCACCAGCATTCAGGCGTTGGCCGCGCGCCACCGGATCTCCCTGAATCGAATCGGCGAACCCGTCCACGTCACGACGGGGAGGCGGTTGATCGAGGATGAATTCCCGGCCCGGGCCGACGTCGTAGTTTTGCTCGACGGGCAATGTGCATTCAATGCGCTTGCCGATGACGACATCGATATTTTTTGGGGTGCGTATCTCGGGACGCCGGACGAGATACTGCTGTCCGGCAAACTCAGCGAGCTGCGCGGGCGGATCGAGAAGGTGCGCGCAGATGCTCGGCAACGAAAAGGATGGATCATGGACACATATCTTCTGCGCAGGCGCGGAGCGCCTTCGTGCTAGCTCCCCCCGTTGACGAGGCCGTGCGCGCCGAAGCGTACCGCCGCCTGGACAGGTTGACGAAGCCCCGCGGCGCTCTTGGCCGGCTCGAGCCGCTTGCCGCGCAGCTGTGCGCGATTCAAGGAACCCTCGGCATACGCGTCGTTCAACCGACGGGAATCGTGTTTGCTGCGGACCATGGTGTTGCGGAGAGCGGTGTCAGCGCCTATCCGCGCGAAGTGACCGTGCAGATGGTCGCCAATTTCCTGCAGGGCGGAGCCGCCATCAGCGTGCTCGCCAAACTGCAAGGCATCGAGCTGTGGATCGTGGACGCCGGGGTGGACGGAGACTGCGGCGCGCACCCGCACCTCATCGATGCGAAGATTCGCCGAGGCACCCGCAACTTCGTGATTCAGCCGGCGATGACGCCGGATGAATGCGCGGCGGCGTTACAACGCGGGCGTGAGGCCGTCCGGCGTGCAACGGGCGCCGGCGCCAACACGCTCATCCTCGGGGAGATGGGGATAGGCAACACGGCGGCCGCGGCCATGCTGATGCACGGACTCACGGGAAAGGCATTGATCGATTGCGTGGGGCGCGGCACCGGACTCGACGATGCGGGACTCGAGCGCAAGCAGCAGGTGCTGGCGCAGGCACTGAAGCGGCGCGCGGCGCCGCGCGATCCGTTGGAACTGCTGGCCGAATTCGGCGGGTATGAGATCGCAATGCTCGCCGGTGCAATGCTCGAAGGAGCGGCGCGCCGCATGCTGATGCTGGTGGATGGATTCACGGTCACTGTCGCAGCGGCGCTCGCGGCCCGGCTCGATCCGGGAGTGCCGGCTTACTGCGTATTCGCACATTGCTCCTCGGAGCAGGCGCATCGCGCATTGCTCGACTACCTGGACGTTCAGCCGCTGCTCGATCTCGGTATGCGCCTCGGCGAAGGCAGCGGTGCGGCGCTGGCGCTGTCCGTCGTACGCGCGGCCGTCGCGCTGTTCACGGACATGGCGACATTCGAAGGCGCCGGCGTGAGCGACAAGGACGCCTGAGCGCCGCTGCAACCCATGAAGCGGCAACTCTCACTATTCCTGGTCGCGGCGCAATTTTTGACGCGGCTACCGGTGCCGCCCATCCCTGGGTTCCAGCCGAGTTGGCTGTCTCGATCGGCACGCTACTTTCCCTTGATCGGCGCGCTGATCGGGCTGATCGGCACGGGCGTGTGGTGGCTGAGTTCGCTGTGCTTTCCGCCGGCCGTTGCGGTGGGCCTCGCCATGAGCTCCACGCTGCTGCTGACGGGCGCGCTTCACGAAGACGGCTTCGCGGACGTCTGCGACGGGTTCGGCGGCGGCACGTCGCGCGAGTCGGTTCTGGCCATCATGAAAGACTCCCGAGTCGGCGCCTACGGCGCCATCGGCATCGCCATGATGCTGGGAATGAGGTGGGTCACTTTGGCAGCCCTGCCTCGCGCGATGTTTCCGATTCTGTTCGTCGGTGCACACATGCTGAGCCGCTGGTGTGCGACGGCACTCATCTGGCAATTGCGGTATGCGCGGACCGATGCGGATGCCAAATCCAGACCCTTTGCCGACAGCTTGGGCGCCGCGGATTGGATCCTGAGCGGTGCATTGGGCGCACTGGTTCTTCTGCCCCTCCTTCTGCCCCTGATAACGTTCGACGATCCCGCGGCGAACCTCCCCTGGATGCGGAATCTCGCGGCAACGTTCGCGGCGGCGTTTGCGGCCGCGGCCGCTGTCACCCTGCTCGCCGGGATGTATTTCAAGCGACGGATCGGCGGCTATACCGGAGACTGCCTGGGCGCCGCACAACAGATGGCGGAGTTGGTTTTCTTGCTGGCGGGTCTCGGCGTCTTGGAAACGCGCTGATGGACGTCTATCTCGTCAGACACCCGCAGCCCGACGACGCCGACGGCTTGTGCTATGGCCGCCTCGACGTGGCCGTGAGCGAGCAGGCCATTGCCGCCGCCGCAGAGGCGGTACGGGCGCAGATACCGGGCGAGACTCTCGACTGTGCACGCATCTATTGCAGCCCCTCGCTGCGCTGCCTCGGACTGGCCGAACGTATCGCGTCGCCCCGTGAACCCATGCCCGCCGAGGATCTCATGGAGATGAACTTCGGGCAGTGGCAAGGCCTTGCATGGGATGCGGTACCGCGACCGCAGATGGATGCCTGGGCGAAGGATGTTTGGGGCTATAGACCCGGTGGCGGCGAGTCCGCCGAGATGGTCGCGGCCCGCTGGCAGCGCTGGCTATCTCAGCTGCCGCGGATCGACGGCGGCAGCGTCGTCGCGGTGACCCATGCGGGAGTGATCCGAGTGGCGCTGGCCTGCTCGAGTCGATTGGATGCGGTTTCCGCCCTCGAGACAGCCGTACCATTCGGTTCGGTTCATCGTCTGAACGTCGTCTGAGGAAACCATGATGAACCGATTATTTGCGGTATGTGACGTTTTCGCGGAAACGTCGGCCGTCCGCTGCAAAGAGGTTGGATGACATGAGTACGGGTGATTTCACAGCCGAAGAAATAGCCGCCGTCTATCGGGTCATGGCCCTGCGGCGCGACGTCCGGCATTTTCTCCCGGACCCTCTCGACGATGCCTTGTTGACACGCCTGCTGAGCGCGGCACATCTCGCGCCCAGTGTTGGCCTGATGCAGCCCTGGCGATTCATCCGCATTCGTGACAGGTCGCTCAGGACGAGGATTCATACTCTCGTGGAGAGCGAGCGTCTGCAGACGGCCCGGGCGCTCGGAGAGCGTGAGGACGAATTCATGCGCCTCAAGGTCGAGGGCGTTCTCGAATGCGGCGAGGTGCTGGTCGTCGCGCTCGCCCACGGTCGAGAAGCGCATGTTTTTGGAAGGCGGACCATGCCGGACATGGATCTCGCGTCGGTGGCCTGCGCGGTCCAAAATCTGTGGCTGGCGGCGCGTGCAGAGAATGTCGGCATGGGCTGGGTATCACTGTTCGATCCTGAGGCACTGCGGCAGCTGATTCGCATGCCCGAAGGCAGCCGTCCGGTCGCCGTCCTGTGCCTGGGATACGTCGCTGCCTTCTACCCTCGCCCCATGCTCGAGGAGGTCGGCTGGGCGCATCGCTTCGATCTGAAGGACATGGTGCAAACGGACTACTGGACCGAGGGCGGCGACACCCCCCAGCCGCCGTCGGGCGGATGAAGGCCGGCCGGGTCCAAGGCGATGTAACTGGCGGCCCCCGTCATACTGCCCGTGACTGGCGAAAGAGGACCCTGGCAGAAGGAAAATGGCGCGTCATGATCAGTCCATGACGCAAACTGATCAGCCGCCTTCTACCGCAGTGACCATACTCAAAGGATAAATCGGGAGGCACCATGGCCGATGAAATCGCTCAAACCACTCACGCGCGGCGTCCCAGCGGCCGCGATGCCAAGCGGGCTGCGCGCGCCGCCCGGGCGGGTGCATCCGTACCCTACATCACCCGCAAGATCCCCTACTATGAAGTGCTGAGCGAGGAAGGCCTCGCGCTGATGGAGCACAACGCCGATACCATTCTCGAAGAAATCGGCATCGATTTTCGCGACGATCCGGAGGCGATCGAGATCTGGAAGGCCGCGGGCGCCGACGTGAAGGGCGAGCGCGTGCACTTCGCCCGCGGCATGTGTCGCTCGCTCGTGCAGCGCACGGCGCCGCGCGAGTTCACTCAGCACGCGCGCAATCCGGCGCGCAGCGTGGTCATCGGCGGCAAGAACACCGTGTTCGCTCCGGCGTACGGCTCTCCCTTCGTGCGCAGTCTCGACGAAGGCCGCCGTTATGCGCGCATCGAGGATTTCCGCAATTTCGTCAAGCTCGCGTACATGGCCAATTCCCTGCACCACTCGGGCGGCACGATTTGCGAGCCGGTCGACCTGCCGGTGAACAAGCGCCACCTCGACATGGTGTACAGCCACCTGAAGTACAGCGACAAGGCATTCATGGGCTCGGTGACGGCGCCCGAGCGCGCCGCCGATTCGGTCGCCATGGCCAACATCGTGTTCGGCGGGGAACTGACGGACCCGCTCACCGGCCGTCCGAAGACGACCATCATCAACTTGATCAACGTCAACTCGCCGATGACCTACGACGCGACCATGCTCGGCGCCGCGAAGGTCTATGCGCGAGCCAATCAAGCCCTGATCATCACACCTTTCATCCTGGCCGGCGCGATGTCGCCGGTTACGGTTGCCGGTACCGTCGCGCAAACCTTCGCCGAAGCGCTGGCTGGGCTTGCTTTCGTGCAGCTGGTCAACCCGGGTGCGCCGGTGGTGCTCGGCAGCTTCGCCTCGTCGATCTCGATGCAATCGGGCGCCCCGACCTTCGGGACGCCGGAACCGGCACTGGTGCTCTACTCCATGGCCGCGCTGGCGCGGCGCCTGGGGATACCCTTCCGCTCCGGCGGCAGCCTGTGCGCGTCGAAGATTCCGGATGCGCAGGCCGCGTACGAATCGGCGAATACCCTGCTGCCCACCTGCCTCGCGGGCGTCAACTTCGTGCTGCACACGGCCGGCTGGCTCGAGGGCGGGCTGGCCATGGGCTATGAAAAGTTCGTCATGGACACCGACCAGGCGGGCATGATGCATACGCTGCTGGCCGGCGTGGATCTGTCGGAGAACGGCCAGGCGCTCGATGCCATGCACGAAGTCGGTCCCGGCAAGCACTTCCTGGGCTGCGCCCATACGCAGGCCAATTTCGAGAATGCCTTCTATCGTTCACCGCTCGCCGACAACAACAGTTACGAGCAGTGGGAGGCCGAGGGCTCGCCCGACATGACCAAACGCGCCAATACCCTGTGGAAGAAGCAGCTCGCCGAGTATGTTTTGCCGCCCATGGATCCCGCGATCGACGAGGCATTGCTCGAGTACATGGCGAAGCGCAAGGCGGCGTTCCCCGATTCGAATGTCTGAAGGTGTGCATCGCCACGCCAGGTCGTGATTCTCGAGGCTCAAACTTCTTTGTTTTGACGCGACAGTCGCTTGTTGCCGCTGACACCCCTGGTCGATAGCGCAATCTCCAGAGCGGTCTCCAGACGAATCACGCGTGCCGTGAGATCTTCGATCTTCGCTTGTTGAGCAGCCATTGCGGCGGCTTGGCTGACCACTTTGTCATTCATCTTGATAACCGTTGAGAATGCGTCCCAAAGCTTATCCATCATGCTCATTCATTTGCTCCGGGCAACGTGGGCGGCTTCCATATCGGCAATACGTCTATTGGAGTCAGCGCACGACTTGAGTGCCGCATCGAGCGCCGCGGTCGCCTCGTGCGTGGTCTGCTTTACCTGCGCCACCAAACGTAACAATGCTTCATCGTCGTCGCCCGGGTTATAAACCTCAGCGGCGCGACGAACAAATTCGTTTACTGTCAACTTGGAAGCCTTGGCCTTCTTGGCGAAAAGCGCCTTTTGCGTCGGGGTCACCAACAAGGGAATGCGTTCAGTCGCGGCCATGAAATCCTCCTCATAAACATGTCCATCACATGTGCATACTAAGAAAATTGCCCGTGACTGGCAAGAAGGAGTGTTTACTGAGGGACGCGGATGCCCTGCTTGTCGTGGTCCCACATCTCCGCCCGTTGCTGGTCCACACGCTTTTCGTAGGCCTCGTCTTCAGCCGGCGATTCGAAGGACGGCCCTGACGGCCAAACCGAGAAGTCGCGGAGCGCCAGCCGCTTGGGCGTCCCGTGCATGCCGATCAAGGCTTCGTGGAGTTCGAGCAGCGATCCGCGCGCCAATTGCAACTCGTGCTCGTTCGGCTGGTACATGGTGCCTACCGGATAGTCGAGGAAGGGCGTGCTGCTCTCCTCGATGTGATTACCTAAAAGATGGGCGACAGGCTTGCCCTTGGTGAAGTCAATCAGGCGTTCAACGCTTGCCTGGAAGGCCGGAAAATCCTGGACGTACAGCCGCCCCGGGTACATGGTGTCGCCGGAGAGCAGAACGCCGGTGTTGTGATCGTAGAAAGCGACGCTGACTTTGCTGTGGCCGGGAATGGGGATGACGTCGATGATGCGTCCGCCCAGGTCAACTTGCCCAATGTCGGTCGGCCAATTCCCGATGCCGAAGAATTTCCTGGTGGCTTCAACCTCGGGCGGAATGAACGTGATGGGAATGGCGGGATCGTTGAGCGCCTGCACCCCCTTGTCTCCCCACGTGTGATCTCCATGCTCATGAGTGTGGGCGACGATGAGCGGGATGCCGGTGCGGCCATTGCGCTTGAGCCAGTTGTGGATGACAAGCTGCAAAGTGGGCGGCAGGTTGCCATCGCGAGAGCCTGTGTCGGCAAGCAGGGCTTTGTCCTTGCCGAAGAAGAGGAAGATAAAGGGCTTCTCGTAGTCCGTGCAGGGCGACTGGCGCAGGATGATGAAGTTCGGGTTGTATTCATGCACCTGCCACTGAGGAATCTCCATGCACTTCGGATCTTGCGAGTACCAATGGGCGGGAAGCGTACCGCGCTCGAGGTTGCCGCCGTCGGGCTGGGAGAACTGCGCTGACGCCGGATGCGCGGAGAGACACAGAAGCGCGGCCAAGGCGGCCAGGCAAGAAAGTGATCGGATAGTAACGATACGCCTGCCTCAGCGGGCCACGAAGGCGCGCTCGACCACGTAGTCGCCAGGATCCCCCACATGGGACGATTGGTTGAATCCCCGCGAGTTCAGTAACTCCGACAGCTCTCCCAACATGGCCGGACTACCGCAGATCATTGCGCGATCGACCTCCGGATCGAGCGGCGGGACCCCGAGGATCTCGAACAATTTCCCCGTCTCGATCAGTGTCGTGATGCGCCCCTCGTGGCGGAAACGCTGCCGCGTGACCGTGGGGACGTAGGCGAGCTGCTTGCGCACCTGCTCGCCCAGATATTCATGATGCGTCAGCTCCCATTCGATGTAGTCGCGGTAAGCCAGTTCGCTTCGGTAGCGCACGCCATGCACCAACACCACTTGCTCGAATCGCTCATAGATGTCCGGATCCTTGATCAGGCTCATGAAGGGGGCCAGCCCCGTGCCCGAACTCAAGAGATACAAGCGCTTGCCGGGCTTCAAATCGCGCAGCAGCAAGGTGCCGGTGGGCTTGCGGCTGATGCAAATCTCATCGCCCGGCTTGATGTGCTGCAGCTTCGAGGTCAGGGGGCCATCGGGCACCTTGATGCTGAGAAACTCGAGCTCCTCTTCGTGGTTCGCGCTCGCAATGCTGTACGCCCTCATGAGCGGCTTGCCGCCCACCGGCATGCCCAACATGACGAAATGCCCGTTCTCGAAACGGAAGGACGGGTCGCGAGTTGTCCTGAAGCTGAAAACGCTCTCGTTCCAGTGATGTACCGACAGCACGCGCTCAGTGCCGATAGAAGCCATATTGCCACACCAATCAATGCCACGCGGACGCTCCGCAAAGGGATTTTCCCATACAGCGGGTGGCCGGCGCTAATAACCATTTGTTTGATCCACATGCGAATCCAAAGGGTGGCCGCGAACGATGTCGCTTATCTACGCTATTGGGAAGCGTCCCACGGGTTCAAGAGCGGCACGCCGGTTGCCTCGAAGTCGGCGAGGTTACGGGTCACAACTGTCATGCCATGCACCAGCGCTGTCGCCGCGATCAACGCATCCCGCTCGGCGCGCGGATCTGGCACATGCAGGCGCGCGCAGCGTTGTGCGACGGCCGTGTCAATTGGAAAAATCCGGCCGTTGAACTCGGGCAAAACGAGCGTATCGAGCCATGTGCGCAGCATCGTGCCTTGTCGGAGGTCTTTGCGTTCGAGCTGCAAAATACCGATTTCCAGCTCGAGGACCGTGATGGCCGATATGTGCAGGTTGCCCGCATCCACGCTGTCGGCCCACTCTGTGAGGTGCGGGTCGGCCTTCCCCAAGCGTACCTTGCGCAGCTCGGAAATAACGTTGGTATCGAGGACGAACATCAAGAGAAATCGGCCGGCCGGATGCCGATGTTGACGCGGGGCGGATCAAACTCGATGTCCGCGACACCTGGCATGGCCAGCGCGTCGGCGATTTTTCGGTCTCCACCAGTGATGCGCTGATAGTCCTCGATGCTCAGCAACACATGGGCGGGCTTGCCCCGGTCGGTGATAAACACCGGCCCCTTTGAGGCGGCTTTCTTGGCCCGGCTGGTGTCCTGATTGAACTCCCGGCTGGATAGGGTGGTGATCGTCACAGGCGGCACTCCTATTGCAGAGGCGAATTTATTGTATAAACGTTACTACAACGACCCGCTTTCGTCAATGCCACTTCGCTTTGGCCAAGACGCCAGCCTCGCGGCCCCCGCCCCGCTACATGGCCCGCGGCGGGTCCGCGCGGCGCGGCCGGCGGCCGCGCGTCTCGCTCTGGCTGGTGGATTCCTTGGGCGGGGGGAGGTCCACCACCTTGCGCAAGTGCGTGTAGGTCGCGGTCTTGTGGGGAATGGCCATGGCCTCGACGAAGAGCTGCTGGAAGCGCGGTTCGATCGCCGTCTCGACTTTCTCGATGCGCCTGACCAGACCCTCGATCACCTCGCGGGAATTCGCGTCCAGCAGCGCGATGCGCGCGCCGGTGCCGGCCGCATTGCCGGCCGAGCGGACCTGCGCGAGATCGCAGTCCGGCACCATGCCGAGAATGATGGCGTACTTGACGTCGATGTGACTGCCGAACGCCCCGGCCAGCCGGATCCGATCCACGTGATCAATGCCGAGCCGCTCCATCAGCAGCGCGATCCCGGCATACAGGGCCGCCTTCGCCAGCTGAATGGCGCGTACGTCGTTCTGGGTGATCTTCATCTCCACCGCGCCCTGATGCAGCAAGTAGGCGAACGTCCTGCCGTTCTCAACGATGCGCGCCGAGCGTGCGGCCAGCCGGCCGTCGAGAACGCCGTCTTGATTGATGATGCCGGCGAGGTACATCTCCGCGATGACCTCGATGATGCCGGATCCGCATACCCCCGTAATACCCGTAGACGCCGTCGCCTCGTTGAAGCCCGCTTCATCGGACCAGAGGTCGGAGCCGATGACTTTGAAGCGCGGCTCGAGCGTCTCGCGGTCGATGCGAACCCGCTCGATGGCTCCCGGCGCCGCGCGCTGCCCGCAGCTGATTTGCGCGCCCTCGAACGCGGGGCCGGTGGGGCTGGAACAGGCCACCAGGCGCCCGCTGTTGCCGAGCACGATTTCCGCATTCGTACCCACATCCACCAGCAGCGTCATGGCCTCGCCGAGATCCGGGCGCTCGGCGAGCACCATGGCCGCCGCATCCGCGCCCACATGCCCGGCGATACACGGCAGCACGTAGATGCGCGCGTTGCGATGCAACTTGAAGTCAATGACATTGGCCCGCAAGGTGAGCGAGTGATCGACGGCGAGCGCGAAAGGCGCGCCGCCCAGTTCCACCGGATCGATGCCCAGCATCAAGTGATGCATGATGGGATTGCCGACCAGCGTGGCCTCGAGTATGTCCTCGTGAGAGATGCCCGCCTGCCGCGCCACATCTACCGCGAGCCCGCACAGCGCCTCGCGGACGGCCGCCGTCATGAGCGCCGCGCCGCCCGGGTTCATCATCGAATACGAGACACGGCTCATCAAATCCTCGCCGAACCGGATCTGCGGATTCATGACGCCCGCCGAGGCGACGACCTCGCCGCTGGCCAGGTCGCAGAGGTGGGCGGCAATGGTCGTGGAACCGATGTCGACCGCGAGTCCATAGACGAGCTCGTGCAAGCCCGGCCACACTCCGATGATCTGCTTGGCGGCGTGTACCGCCACGGTGACTTGCCACGCTCCCGCGCGCAAGATCGGCTGAAGCGTCTGGATGACCGACAAATCACAGGTGAGGCCGGTGAGGCTCCATTCGGCCTCCAGAGCCTCGAACAGCCGGCGCAAATCGCCGGACGGGTCGTGCATGTCCGGCTGCTTCACCTGCACGTAGTGCAGGCGCACGACGGGATTCAGCTCGATGGCATGTGCGTCGGCTTCCTTGCGCACCACCTGCCGGTGGACCTGACTGCTCGCGGGCACATCGATGACCACGTCGGTTTCGACCCGCGCAGAGCACGACAGGCGCCGTCCTTCCGCCAAGGGCACGCGCCGTGAGAAGCGCTTTTCCGGCTCGCTGAACGGCGACAAGCTCGCGCTCGATGAGGACACGCCATGCTTGGCGAACTCGCCCTCCGCCACCAGCACCTGGCAGCGGCCACAAAGGCCGCGACCGCCGCAGACCGAGTCGATGTCCACACCGAGGCTGCGCGCCGCCTGCAGCACCGGCGTGCCCACCGGGAAATGGCCGCGCTTTCCGGAGGGCGTGAAGACTACCAGCGGGTCGCGAGTCGCCATGCCGCGTGCCTAGGCCGGCCGGCGCCGATGACCGCCTTCGCGCCGCCCGCGCGGAGCTTGGGCCGCCGCTCCGGGCGCCCCCGCGGCGGCGGGCGCTCCGCCCGCGGGTGGAGCCGCGTCGCGGAAACGGCGAATCCAGCGCGCGCAGTCCGGATCGTGGCCCAGCATGACGTCGGCACCCATGCAGGCCTTGATGACATCCACGTGCAGGGGGTTGGTGATGGCGGAAGTCATCCCGGCGCCCATGGCCATGGTCAGAAATGCGCTGTTGATGCCGTCGCGGTACGGCAATCCGAAGCTGATGTTCGAGGCTCCGCAGGAGGTATTCACCTTGAGTTCGGTGCGCAGCCGATGCAGCAGACGCATCACCTGCACTCCCGCCTGATTGATCGCGCCGATGGGCATGACCAGCGGGTCGACGACCACATCGCACGCCGGAATGCCGTGATCCAACGCGCGCTCGACGATTTTCTTCGCCACCGCGAAGCGCACGTCGGGATCTTCCGAGATTCCCGTCTCATCATTGGAAATCGCGATCACCGCGGCGCCGTGCTTCTTGACGAGCGGCAGCACGGATTCCAGCCGCTCATCCTCGCCGGTCACCGAATTGACCAGCGCCTTGCCCTTGTACACGGCAAGTCCGGCCTCGAGCGCGGCGACGATGGATGAATCGATGGACAGCGGCACGTCGGTGATCGACTGCACGAGCTGAATGGCGCGCGCCAGGATCGCCGGCTCGTCGGCGAGCGGAATCCCCGCGTTGACATCGAGCATGTGGGCACCGG
>Ga0208193_1000473_pt1 | contig 21870 bp, 14 predicted proteins | sample June2015DPH_17_2_FD_184716 | JGI IMG/M metagenome (GOLD analysis project Ga0208193, IMG submission 184716) | Peatland microbial communities from SPRUCE experiment site at the Marcell Experimental Forest, Minnesota, USA - June2015DPH_17_10... | ecosystem: Environmental > Terrestrial > Soil >... | reverse complement strand
GAGATAGCCCCCGTATTGATCAGCGCGTAGTCGAAGATCGCTCCCTGTGCGCCCTCGCCATGCTGCAAGATCTTCTCGATGTGTTGCGAAGCCGACAACCCCAGCGACTCATTCGCCTGCGTCATCAGGTTACACACAAACACCTTCGTCGCCCGCGAGCTGGCAAGCGCCTCAGGAATCCCCCGCACCAGCAAATTCGTAATCAGCGATGTATACAGCGACCCCGGCCCCAGCGTAATCAGGTCCGCATTGGCAATCGCCTCCAGCGTCTCCGGCAAAGGACCGGCCGTCTCCGGCTCCAGCCGCAACTCGACGATGCTGTGCCTGCTCGCCGTGATGTTGGTCTCGCCCCGCACCAGCGAACCGTCATCCATATGCGCCACCAGCCCAACATTTGTGTTGGTCGAAGGAAAGATCTTGCCGCGCGCCGCCAGAATCTGCGACGACATCTGCACCGCCTGCGCAAAATCCCCGGTTATCTGCGACAGCGCCGCCACAAAAAGATTGCCGAAGCTATGTCCCTCCAGGTCGCCCTGCGCGAACCGGAACTGAAATAGCTTCGCCAGCAGGTGCTCATCCTCCGACAGCGCCACCATGCAGTTGCGGATGTCTCCCGGAGGCAGCATCTGCATGTCTTCGCGCAGACGTCCCGAAGAGCCGCCATCGTCCGTCACCGTCACCACCGCCGAAAGCTCCCGCACCACGCATCGCAGGGAAGGGCCGGGCAGCGGAGGCGCCTGCGGCCCCGGTGCGCTCCCAATCCGTATCCCGCGACGGCGATCCGGAGTCGCCACATACCGCTTCAGTCCTCGCAACAGCGTAGACAGGCCCGTGCCGCCGCCAATGGCAACCACCCGAAGCTCTTTATCCCTTAATTCAGCCGGATTCGGCAACGACATGCAGATCTCCTACCCAAGCCTAAATGAAACTTGTCCTTAGCTTGGATGCAAGAGAAGCGTCAGACCTCCGGATACAACAGCTCCGTGAATCGCGGATCATCCGCCATATCCTGGAAGTCCGAGTCCGACCGCGCCTGGATGCGGTTCCGCGGGTTCTGTCGGATCGCCTCCGTCAGATGCTCCAGGCAGTGCTGCGAATCGCCCGTCATGCTTGCCAGCACAGCCAGGCCATACAACGCATAGTCCGCCTTGTCGTTCTCCTTCAGGATCACCGCGAACTGTTCCCGCGCGTCCTCATAGAGCCCGTCGTTCAGCAGTGAGACTGCATAGTCGTAGCGCTCCTCCAGGTTGGCAAAGTTATTCTTCCCCTTCGCCGTCTGCAGCAGGCACGCGTTCGAGTACATCCGGACGCGCTCGCTGAGATCGCCCGCCCCTCCGGCCAGCATCTTTTCAAACGCCGCATGGGCCTTGTCGTACTTTGCTTCCTGCATCAGCCGCAGTGCAGCCTCATAGAGCGCAACAATCTGCGCCCGTGCGCTATCGTTCTCCGAAATCGTTCCAGCCAGCGTGCGGGGAGCACGCTTTGTTGCAGGTATGCTTGCCGTCTTTGTCTGAGCCATGTCTGTCCTGTCGCCTGTGTCCTGAGCTCTCCCATTCTAACGGGAGCCGTCTATTTGTCCATTCTAGTGTGTCGGTTTTATACGCACACGCGGCTCGCACGTCAACTGTTAGCCGTTTACCTTCCAGTGTCTTGCCTCAACTTGTCTGCGTTTTTCGCGCATAAACCGCCGGGTTCAACTCAGGGTCGTTATACATCTTCATCTGCCGGTACAGTTTGAACCGCCGAGTCCCTTGAAGCACCTCTGCCCACAATACATCCAGGCATTCAGCCAAATCCCCTCGCTGCTCCTCGAGCAGTGCCAGCCGCTCCACATTCCGGACCCGATGCCCCTCCGTCGCACTCGCGCGCACCGACTCCTCCCGCGTGTGATAAATCTTCAGCGCCAGAATCGAAAGCCGGTCGACGATCAGCCCCGGCGTCTCCGAGTGCAGCGGCGCTGTCGAACTCTGCTCCAGCCTCTCGATGAGCCACGCATCCATCTTCTCCACCAGGTCATTCCGTCTCTGGTTCAACACATCGATCGCCCGTTTCACGCCCGAAATCTCCGCGTCCGTAGCATCCGGCACCCGAGCCTTGTCCTCCTCATGCCACAGCTCAAAGTTCGCCCGGTGCTGCGCCATCGCCAGTGCCATCAACCCATCAGCACTCGCCTCAATGCCCAGCTCCCCCTCCGTCTCATGCAAGGCTGCCGTCAGCTCATCCTGCATCTCCGCTATTAAAAGAGCGTCAAGCATATCCACTCCGTTCCACCACCCCCACACAGACTTTAGCAGCATGTCCTCCCTGCGGCACTTGCAGCCAGCCGTTTCAGCAAGCAGACTGGAATCAGACAATGGCAAGTTCAACAAAACGGGTTCTGATCTACCGTCTAGGCAGTCTCGGCGATACGCTGGTGGCCCTTCCCGCCCTTCACCTCGTAGCCCGCGCCTTCCCCAACGCCGAGCGCCGCCTCCTCACCAACTTTCCCATCAACGCCAAAGCCCCCCAGGCAGCCGCCATCCTCGAAAACACCGACCTGGTCCACGGATACTTCCGCTACGCCGCCGGAACCCGCAGCCCGCGCGAACTCCTCGCCCTCTGGTGGCAACTCGCCCGCTGGCGGCCAGAAGTCCTCGTCTACATGGGCCCTGCGCGCGGAATCGAATCCGCCCGCCGCGACGCCCGCTTCTTCCGCTTTTGTGGAATCCAGCATCTCATCGGCGTCCCCAGCACCGAGGACATGCAGAAAAACCGTTGGCAGCAATCCGAGCAGGCTCTCGAACCCGAAGCCGCCCGCCTGGCCCGCAACATAGCCGAACTAGGCGACGCCAACCTCGACGATCCCGCAAGCTGGAACCTCCACCTCACCGAAGCGGAAGACGCCCGCGCCAAAGAAGTCCTCGCACCAGCCGCCGATCATCCCATCCTCGCCGTCAGCGTAGGCACCAAAGTCCAATCCAAAGACTGGGGCCGCGACAACTGGCGAGCCTTGCTGAACCGTCTCGCCGCTCTCTATCCCAATCACGCCTTAGCCCTCTGCGGAGCACGCGAAGAGAGCGAAGCCAGCGAGTTTGCCGCCGCCGGCTGGCGCGAAAACTCTGCAGCGCCAATCGTCAATCTCTGCGGTCTCCTCACCCCTCGCGAGAGCGCCGCCGCCATCGCCCGCGCCCGCATCTTCGTCGGCCACGACAGTGGCCCTATGCACCTCGCCGCGGCTGTCCAAACCCCATGCGTCGCCATCTTCGCTGCCCGCAACAAGCCCCGCGTCTGGTTCCCCTACGGCAAACGGCATCGCGTCCTCTACCACCAGACCGACTGCTGGGGTTGCGGCCTCGAAACCTGCATCGTCGAGAAAAAAAAATGCCTCACCTCCATCACCGTCGATGAGGTGGCCACTCAGGTTCGCGCCATCCTCAGCTAGCCATCGAAGATGCGATGATGGTGCAGGGAGAAATCGTTCACGCATGTTGCCGGAGCTTCATTCCATTCTGAACCTGCTTGAGGGAGGCTTCAGCCAGCTCAAAGTCCTCGTCGTCGGCGACATCATGCTCGACCGCTACATCCACGGCGACGTCGAGCGCATCTCGCCCGAAGCCCCGGTCCCGGTCCTCCGTCACGCCCGCCGCTACGAGCGCGCAGGAGGCGCAGCCAACGTCGCCATGAACCTCGCCGGCCTCGGCTGCCACACCTTCCTCGCCGGCTTCTGGGGCACCGACTCCGAGCAAGCCGAGCTGGCCGCGATCCTCGACCGCGTCGGCATCGACACCGCAGGCGTGGTCTCTAGCACGCTCCCCACCATCTCCAAGACCCGCATCGTCGGCCGCACCCAGCAGCTCCTCCGCCTCGACATCGAGAGCCGCGAGGCCCCACCGGCGGTTGAAACCCAGCGCCTCCAGCAACGCGCCACCGATCTCGTCGCCAGGGTCCACGCCGTCATCCTCTCCGACTACGCCAAAGGCGCCCTCACCACAGCGCTCTGCGAATCAGTCATCCGCGCCGCCCGCGCCTCAGGCATCCCTGTCCTTGCCGATCCCAAGACCCACGACTTCAGCAAATACACCGGCGCAACCACTGTCTGCCCCAACCTCGGTGAACTCTCCGCTGCCACCGGCATCTCCGCCCACCACACCGCAGACCTCCTCGCCGCCGGTCAGGCCCTCGCAACCGAACACGACCTCAAATTCCTCACCGTCACCATGAGCGAGAAGGGAATCAGCGTCCTCCGCCCACCCTCGACCACCGGCAAAGCCATCTTCCACTCACCCGCCCGCGCCCGCGAGGTCTTCGACGTCTCCGGCGCAGGAGACACGGTCATCGCAACCCTGGCCGCATGCCTCGCAGGAGGCCTGCAGATCGAAACCGCAGTCGATCTCGCCAACCTCGCCGCAGGCATCGTCGTCGGCAAGGTCGGCACCGTCCCAATAGCCGCTCACGAACTCGTAGCCCTCCTCACACCAAGCTCCGGCGTCACCGCTGGCGAAAAGATCCTCGACCTCGACCGCATTAAGCTCCGCGTAGCCGAGTGGCGAGCCTCCGGCGAAACCATCGTCTTCACCAACGGCTGCTTCGACCTCCTCCACGTCGGCCACATCACCCTCCTCGAAGACTGCCGCCGTTTCGGCTCCAAGCTCGTCCTCGGCCTCAACGCCGACGCCTCCGTCTGCCGCCTCAAAGGTCCAACCCGCCCCATCGTCTCCGAGCGCGAGCGCGCCCGCGTCATGGCCGCCCTCGCCGCCGTCGACGCCGTCGTTCTCTTCGAAGAAGACACCCCGCTCGAACTCATCCGCGCCCTCAAACCCGACGTCCTCGTCAAAGGCGGCGACTACACCATCGAAACCGTTGTAGGCCATGAAGAAGTTCTCGCCTCAGGCGGACGAGTCGAGATCGTCCCCACCGTCGAAGGCTTCTCCACCACCAACATCGTCAAAAAGCTCGCGGGCAAGGAGACAGGCCAGTGATCGTCGTCACCGGAGGTGCAGGCTTCATCGGCAGCAACCTCATCCACCAGCTCAATCAGTCCGGAGAGCGCGACATCCTCCTCGTCGACAACTTCGCCCCCGCGCCCAACCTCACTGGCCCAAAGTTTCTCAACCTCGCAGGAGCCGAATTCGCCGACTACATGGACAAGCGCGAGTTCCGCGCCGCTCTCAAAGCCGGCTACTTCGAAAACACAAAGATCCGCGCCATCCTCCATCAGGGAGCCTGCTCCAACACCCTCGAAGACGACGGCCGCTACATGATGGACAACAACTTCACCTGCTCCAAAGAGTTATTGCACTTCGCTCTCGACCGCAAGATCCCCCTCGTCTACGCCTCCACCGCAGCCGTCTACGGAGCCAGCACCACCTTCGCCGAAATCCCGGCTAACGAGCGCCCCCTCAACATCTACGGCTACTCCAAGCTCGTCTTCGACAACTACGTTCGCCGCCTCTTGCCAGAGATGAAGAGCACCGTCGTCGGCCTCCGCTACTTCAACGTCTACGGCCCCCGCGAGCAGCACAAAGGCCGCATGGCCTCAGTCATCCACCACTTCACGCAGCAATTGAAAGAAACGGGCTCGATCAAAATGTTCGAAGGTTCAGGCGGTTATGCCGACGGCGAGCAGTGCCGCGACTTCGTCTTCGTCAAAGATCTCGGCCGCATTAACATGTTCTTCGCCGGCCTCCTGCCCGAGAGCCCCAAAAAGCAGATCCACGCCGTAGTCAACGCCGGAACCGGCGTAGCCCGCACCTTCAAAGCCGTAGCCGCCGCGCTCATGCAGGTCCACGGCCAGCATCTTAACGAAACGGGAAACATCGAATACATCCCTTTTCCCGGCGACCTCAAAAACCGCTACCAGCATTACACCCAGGCCGACATCTCAGGCCTCCGCGCCGCAGGCTACACCGCCCCATTCACCCCCCTCGAAGAGGGCATTCAACAAACCTTTGCCGAAGAACCCGCCTCCTGATGTAGAGTGCAATCACGAACGCTGAATCGGGCACACCACACAGGAGCCCCCGTGACGGACCAGCAAAAGCCCACCATCCTCTGCATCAGCACCTGCGAAAAGGGCCACTCCATCACTTCACCACCTGGAGCCCCGGCTGAATGATCTTGTAGAGGCTTCCGCCGATGGCAGGGAACTGATACGCCAGCCAGGTCAGCACGGGCACAGCGCCGAACGTCACCAGCCGCAGATAGAACTCCCACCCCAGTTCATTGGCCGTCGTATCGGTGATGCGGCTCAGAATCGCATTGCGATGCATCTGCGCGAAGACCCACACAAAACCAAGAGTCAGACACCCAAGTAGGATCGTGAAGCACCAGTCGATGAAAGCGTGTGGCTGGAAGGGGTAGGAGTTCCACGCAACCAACGCCAGCACAAATGCTGTAGAGACCAGCAGCATCAAATACCGGATGTTGATGAGCACGGCACGGATCAGCGCAACGTAGCGGACGACGATCAACTCCTCGGCAAGTTGTAGCAGCGTGGGCTCCGTAGGCTTCTGCTCTTTGGACTTATCGCTCTCCGCTGGCCCAACGCTGGTCTCTTCCACATGGCCGGTTCGCTCCTCATCCCAATAGGGAATCAGCAGCCCGTCGATCAGCCTGCGGCAGAATTCAGCGTAGCCCTGCTCGATGTGGTAGATGCTGCAAAGATCGGCAGATGCCTTGGGAAGATCCCACAGAAGTTTGGAATCGCAGCTGTCTTCCATCTCCTTGGCTCGCAGCAGCGCCTTCGTCATGGATTCACTCACAACCGGCGCTGGCGCAGGTGTCGCCGCGGCGGAGTCGGGTACCGGCGCCCCGGCTGCCTTAATGCTCTGCATCAACTCGTAGATCCGCGCATTGATCACCTCATTCTGCTCCGAGAGCTGCGCGTGCAAAGCTGGCGTCTTCTTCAGGTCAGGGTGATGAACGAGCTGGCGAATCGATTCGGTCGAGCGGCCCATATCGCGCCAGCGAATATGCAGCCCCTTCTGGCGCAGCATACTCATCCAGCTCCCACCCTTGAACCGCGTAAAAGCAAACCGGATCGGCAGCCGTTCCAGCGGCTCCAGCAATCCCCGGCTCAACGCGCCCCACACGAGAATGAACCGCAGCCAGCCCGACAGCGCAACCATGATCAACGGAAAGAACAGAGCCATAATCAGCAGCTCGTAGCGCGTCGGAAACCCTGCCACGAACAGAGACGGCAGCAGAAATCGCTCGATGCTATGGATATGAATGGCAAACGCGCACATCGCGAACAGCACAACATAAGTGGCAAACAGCAGAGGATCGATATATTTCCTAACCCATCGCGCAACCCTGCGCACCGGTTCTCTCGTATCGGTCGCCAGCTTCGCGCATAGCCGGTAGATCACCTGCCTGCTGATCAGCAGGCACATCATATTCTCGTAGAGGCAAATGTCAGTCGAACGGTCACAGTTATCCAAAGCCTCGTCAGGGACAAAAAGCGGATAGGCAGTGTGGTCGGGCAGATAAGGAGCAGCAGGCGCCCCCAGCTCGCGATCGCGCCGGCTCCGAAGCCGAGCGAGACGCGGCCGGTGAATCTCCGAGAAGCGGAGCCGCGCCGTCTGATAGATCGACCACAGGTACCACGCAAACAGCAGCAATAGAATCGGCAGAAGCGGACATACGCCGCTCAGCGGACGAAGACAGCGATAGCTGAAGTAGAGTCCCACGAAGCTGTGGTTGCCATCCAGGTTGTTGCTCGTGCAGATGCCCATCCAGAACAGGATCGTTGTCGTAAGAGCCACCGCGGCCAGGAGATTAAAAAACGTGTATTCGGGACAATGCCGGTGATAGCAATAGCGCCATGTCTTGAACATCGTCAGTAGCCCGGCAGCGCACGCAACCACAATCGTCGCCCACGCCAGAACGTGGCCTACAGTCGCCAGTGGGAAAAACTTGCCGACCAAAATCAACGGAAACGACGTAACGAACGCCATCGCGATCAGTACAGACGTCCCGATGTTGAGATACACAGAGCGCCGCCGCGGCAGGTCGTTGTGTTCGATCGCAAGATCGCGTGTAACCGGGGACCACAGATCCGCCGACCAGAGAAACGCAATGTGTGCAATACAGGCAAGCAGGATGAAGCCTGTGATAATTCCCCACAACAGTGCCGGCGAGATGCCCGAATTCTGGTTGATCGACTCCGGTACATAATTCCAGACGTTTTGCGGCTCGGGCGAATCGCCGGAAGGCTTCGTCGCCTGCTCCGGTTTACACTGTCTCGTCATCAACGATCGGCCATCTCGAACGATCGTCGGCAAAATCGCCGGAAGATTGCTGCCGCACCAGTTGAGAACCGCCAGCGGATAGTAGCCGTCGGCGCCGATCACCGCCGCCCACATCGGAATCTGCTGGAATTGAACCTTGGGAGTCGTGTTGCTCTTGTGGTGCGGATCGGCGACTGGGTAGTTGCGGTATCCCGCCAGCGTCGGAGGCTCCTCCGAGCCGTTATTCCAGAACGTAAAACTCGCGGCGTTATAAATCTCCTCGGCCTGAAAGTCCGCATGCAGCCACTGAACCCGGTTTCCAAAATCGAGCGATGACAACAAATAAGGCGAAATCGAGATTGACCCGATATACGACTCGTCCTCAACGTCACGCTCGAACAGCAGATCCCCGCCGCTCAAAATCACCAGCCGCGCATCCGGGCACGCGCGATGCAGAAACTCAGCAAGAAAGATATCGTCGAGCACATTCGACGCCGAGATCACAATGAACTGGCTTCGTGCCCGTTGCAACTGATGCGCGACCGCCATCAACTGCGCCTCGATCGACAGCGGACTCTGGTTGGTCGAGAACCGCGGAACCGTATCGTCGGCCGCATAATCCTTCAGCGAAAGATTCAGATAAGGCGTCGGCGGCGCGCTCGCGTCAGGCTTCGACATCTGGTTCGCCTGGGCGTTGCGCAGCAGAGACAGCTCCCGCGGAAAACGCAGACTGAGAATTCGCTCATCTTCCAGATCGCTCCCGAGGCTGCAACCTCTCAACGCAGTTTTTGCATCGGTATTGCCGCCGAAGACAGTTCCCGCTTCCGACAGAACGGCGACGCGATTCAGGTGGTAGCCCGTCTCAGCAAGCGAGCATAGGAATCGTTCCTGTTCAAACGCGACGTCCTCTCCGAACGAACGATATTGGCCCACGCCCCCTGAATCGAGCTCGCGAACAGCAATCTCCGTAGCGGTAACACCTGTAATCGAAACTTTGGGATTGCCAAGATTCGGTAAGGCCGCTTTGATCCCCGCATTCAAAGAGGCCGCCGATCCCGAATAAATGGGGCCAACAATCGATAATTGGTTCACCGCATCTTCGCAGCGTCGGTCTCCGCGGCGAGGCCAGCAAACCGAAAGGGTCGACTTGACGGAGGCGTCATCTTTCAGTCGCTCTTCGTAAGAAAAGGCGTTCTGCAGTTGATTGCCGTTGATACCAAGAGAAGGCGTCTCACCCACCAGAAATAGATAGATAACCCGTTGATAGGTGATTCGTTCAAAGTCGTTTGTCTTCTCGCCCTTCCATTCACTAACCTCCGGAGCGTAGCGCAGAATAATCAGCCCTGGCATGCGTTCACGCGCAATGTCCGCGCCGGTAGACCTCACCGCATTCGCCGTAGAGTCTCCGCTCGACGATGTGCTGATCTGGCTTCGCCACGGAAGCCAGTAGTAGCTGCCAAGGTAGTGGTTATCCGCCGCGGCCAGCAGAATCGCATCAATAGCGCGATCGAAGTCGAGAGCCAGATGACTGTGAATCGGATCCGGAACCGTCGCGATGATCGTGCTGATCTCTGCAGTCTCTCCGCCACTAGGCAGGCCCCAGTTGTCGGACGAGCATCCAGCCTGCTCTCCTCCGGACTTCAACTGCAGCTTCACTCCATCCTTCTCGGCAATCGTCACGTCGGGAGAGGAAGCGCTGTTCTGTACCGTATTGCCCACAGCGGCCCAGTAGTTGCAAGAAGCTTGCCACGGGCCGTCACTCGCCTTGGCCTTCGCTGGCTCTGTCTCCGGAGCCTTATCCGAGCCAGCATCCCTGCTGCTCACCGGCCCACGTGGCTGCAGCATCAGTCCGGCCAGCAACAGAGCTCCGACGGTCGTCGCGCCACCGATCCCTTTGTTCATACGCGTCCTGCCCGCATAAATATGCGCCGCAAAGGAAATTCAGAAGAGGGCCCATCGCCACGGTTGAGCCAGCCCAGCGCAGAAGCCGAACCGCAAGGCCCGATCAGCGCGATGTTCAGAAAATCACCGCTGATTCAAGCTTCGATTTCAGGATTCGATCAATCGCATCTGGACCGTGGGGAATCGGTACAAGTGACGCAGGCTGTCTTGGGAGATTGGTGAAGCGAATTCTAGCACGGCTAGAGCATTATTCCTGGAGGTGCACCCACTTCACGGGTGCTCAAGTTCGTTTTTCCTTAAGAAAATCAATACTCGTCACAGTTCAAGTGGGGCTGGCGACAGGAATAATGCCCTAACCCTCCACCCGGCACGCAGACTCGCGCCGGCCATAGCCGGTCAATCTTCAGGTAATACTGTCACTATTCGCCGTAATCGCCTGATTTGATGGTGAGAGCGCTGGGGCTCGAACCCAGGACCAACGCCTTAAAGGGCGATTACACGTGTTCCCTAACCTTCCCTAACCTGCCCTGTAATTCCGGGAAACGACGGTGGAGCTCGTAGGCGCTGATGGTAGACCGACTCATACCCTACTCTCGGGAGCCGGTCAGAAATCGGGAAAGTTAAGTATATAGTTCCCCTTTGAAATGGGTGCCAGCCAAAACCGACACCCGCAATCAGACTGAGTTGATGCGGCTGATGTTGTCCCTCACCGGGTCAATAGCTTTATTGCACCGAAAGCGGAATCGTTGTAGAGGTAGTCACCGTGCCGCTGGTGGCCGTCACCGTGAAGGTATAGCTCCCCGCAGTTGTTGCCGGAGTACTGGGCGTAGTAGTAGAGATTGGCGCGGAGCCCCCACTCGGGCCACAGCCGATCGCCCCGGCAACGACGACAATCCAGAGCAAAGCCAGCATCGACACCCAGCGGCGGCGCCGCGGCGGGATGCCGAGCATCAGCAGACCAGCCAGAACTGCTCCGCCACCAAACCCCCACACGTCTTTCCCAAGTGGCCGCACGAACGCGGTAGTTGAGGCTGCGGTCGTGTTTACGGTCAAGACGGTGGTTCCGCTTCCGCCAGAGGCAAGTGTGACGCTCGTCGGATTCAAGCTACAGGTAGGCAGACTTTGCGCGCCCGTCGGAGAGCTGGTCAGGGCGCAGGTCAGATTCATCGTTCCAGAGAATGTGCTGCCTGCCGTGAGCGTGGCGGTCGCGGATGCGCTGGCTCCAGGAGATACCGAAGATGGAGCGGGTACCGCGATCACAACCTGAGTGACCGTGACAGCGCTTATCCCACTGGCGCTGGCATAGGTTGCGTCACCCCGAATAGGCAGCGGTCAACGTGTTCGCGCCGCTGCTCAGAGTTCCAGCGGCAATAGTAAAGCTGGCCGTGCCACTGGTGAGCGTCTGCTGCGCACTGTAGGAACTACTCGACAAGATGACGGTTCCAGTCGGCGTTGCTTGGCTGCTGCCGCCTGTCACGGTGACGGTTACACTGTCGCTCTCCTGATTGGTGATGGTTATAGCTGACGGATTCACTGTCACAGTTGGAGTTGCCTTACCAATTGCCGCCATCACCGTCACCGCTGAAGATTTCCCCGTGGAGGAGTTATAGGTGGAGGAGCTATTGGAGTCAGGCGTGTAGCTTGCGGTAAGTATGTCGCTGCCCGTGGCCAGTGATCCAGCGGGAATGTTGATTGTTGCGCTGCCACTGCTCAGACTTGTTGCCGCCGAGGTGTAACTTCCGCTGGCTAGCTCTACGGTCCCAGTGGGTGTCGGGTTACCGCTTATACCACTGACGCTAACTGTCACGTTCAACGCCTGTGCCGTCGTAATGCTCGATAAGGATGGCGTTACCGACACTGCGGGCGTTGGCAAGCCGGTACTCAGGTTCAGCTTCGCGATAAATGAGCTTCCAGCACCCGCTGGAGGTGGTGTTATTTGCAGTGCGCCAGCTGTTACAGGAAAATTGGTCGAGTCTGTCCCGCCGGTCACATAGGCATTACCCGAATTGTCCACAGCAATGGCGGTGCCGCTGTCACCTTCATCCGATTCCATGAAGCCGCTACCGCCAAGATAGGTCGAATACAGCAGTGCGGTACCGGTGGGGTTCAGCTTGGTGATAAAGGCGTTGGTGCTATGTATCGCGGCAGCATTATTCACAGTCTGAAATGCACCGGGCGTTACGGGAAAATTGATTGAATCTGTGTTTCCGATTACATAGGCATTACTCTCACTGTCCACTGCGATGCTGGTGCCTACATCTCCAGAAGCACTGCCGGAGCCACCGAGATAGGTGGAATATATCAACCCTGTTCCGGTCTGATTGAGCTTTGCAATAAATGCATTGGCAGGAATAAGCTTTACAGAAGAATTGTTCATGGTTTGAAAAGAGCCAGCAGTTACAGGGAAATTGGCTGAAGAAGTTGTCCCAGTCACGTAGGCATTACCTGAGCCGTCTACCGCGATTCCGCTGCCACTGTCCCCATTACCATTGGTGCTCGATCCTCCAAGATAGGTGGAGTAGATCAACGCCGTTCCGGTTGGGTTGATCTTGGCGACAAAAGCGTTAGGTAATGAATTTGCGGCAGCGTTATTCATCGTCTGAAATGCGCCCGTGGTCACTGGGAAATCGGTCGAACACGCGATGCCAGTCACGTAGGCGTTATCTGAGCCATCCACCGCAATACTTTGGCCCATGTCTCCACACGAACCACGCGCATTGCCTCTACCTCCAAGGTAAGTCGAGTAAACGAGCGCCGTGCCGGTAGGATTTAGCTTTGTGACGAAGGCGTTTCCGGGAAAAAAATCATTTCCTGTAGAAACCTCGGGCGAGTTATTCATGGGTTGAAATGCTCCTGCGGTCACAGGGAAATCAGTCGAATTCGCCAGGCCGGTTATGTAGACGGACCCAGAACTATCGACTGCTATGCTAGAGGCCGAATCGCCGACATAAGCGTAAGGAGATAAAGTTTGCCCCGGTGCTGCAGCCTGATTATTGGGAAAACGGACTCCGCTACCTCCCAGGTATGTCGAATAGATCAAGGCCGTGCCTGTCGGGTTGAGTTTGGTAACGAAGGCGTTTGCTGTATTCTCAAATTCGTTGGTGCCGTACACTTCAAATCTCATGCCATCGTTGGCGATCTGATACGCACCTGTCGTCACAGGAAAGTTCTGAGAAGACGTTGCTCCGGTTACATAGGCGTTGCCTGAACTATCGACCGCAATGCCCGTACCTGTATCTTGAACGGTTCCACCAAGATAGGTGGAATATACCAATGCCGTGCCAGTTGGGTTGATTTTGGTGACAAACACATTAGCTATGCCTTCATTGCTCTTTTGGAAAGCACCTGTCGTAACGGATAGCCCGCCCCCCGCTGACCCGGTTACATAGGCGTTACCCGAGCTGTCCACCGCGATAGGACCCGCGAGGGCCACCCCAGCAAAAAAATAGGTGGAGTAGACCAAGACCGGGTCGATTACCAGCGGCTTCGTGTGGTCATACTCGCCTAGAGTAAAACTAACTACGTTCTTCGCCAGTAGAAAGAACCGCCCCTGAATTGGCTGACGCTGGCCTTTCTTAACCTGGTAGATAAAGGGCTTATGAAAAGCGATCTCCCCATTTGGTGCTGCGACCGTTAGGCCGCCATCGGCAGTCAGCTTGAGTTTTTTGGCCCCCGCGAATTGAAGCCGGATCGGCTTTGGATTTGCTCCTGGCGCTACAACGAAGTCATATTCCAACTGCCGCTTGTTGCCGTAATAGACCAGATCGATCCCCGGATACACGCCCGCGTATTGGACCTTCGAGTAGGTGGGCACGTCACTGTGCCACTTGGCCGGGTCATTGCCAATGAAGTAATTGGCCTTGCCGGGCAGTTGGTCGACTCCGGTTACATGCAAATTACGGCTGGCTCCGGCTAACTCCATCCGTATCACGTCGGTCTTCCTCGTCTGACGCACAGAGCCGGCTTTCAGGCTATTTCCGACAGCCCTTTCAGGGGTTGTGTTTGCGTGTTCCCGTCTGGTCAGCGCCAGCACTGCTGATGAATCCGTCAGGTATAGCGAGTAACCACTGCCCTGTGACTGGAACTTCACCTCGGGATCGCTCTGCCCCTTGTTAACTTCAAAACTCAACGGCAGCTTGCCGTAGTTTTCGGCTACGGCGGAATGGCTTGGGGTGGATGCTTTTTGGCCTTGCGCACCCAACGGCATGGCCAACGCCAAGGCTAACCAGAGCAGACAGCCTGCTCTCTGCAGCGAGTTCATTGGTTGCAGGTAAAACCTGGGAAGACGAACAATCGCGGGGGCGAGGCCAAACTGATGCATGATCGAGATGCTCCTGGGGATCTGGTTGATCCCTTTCCTGACAGGAGCATAGGGCGCGAGTTATTTATTGGACATCTCCCATTTGGGAGATATTTTGGGTCGGAATGCCCAATCTTGCTGCGAAAAGGCGTGGATGGGGACTATTTGCGAAAATATCTCCCAAATGGGAGATGCGCGCTTTGTTTTCGGTTATTTAGCATACCGATAACCCTTCCTCAGTCACTCCCTCATCTTTGGCCAGTCCTAAGGATTTGCGGCCACGCTGCCGCTTTGGAGAAAAAACATGAGATTTGCTGCAACGGAGAACCGGCTGTTCCTCTGGATTTCTGCTTTCATTCTGATTCCTGCCATCGCGGGAGCACAGAACACGACTACCAAGAAGACGTATGACCCTCCGCCAGCCAGACCTTCTCCTCCGCCAGAGCGGTCGTCACCACCTCCGCAGCGGTCGTCGCCTCCAGCCGAACGGCCCTCGCCTCCTCCAGAACGCCCGTCCTATACGCCTTCGCCGGAGCGCCCGTCTTACACGCCTCCCGCCCCTGCGCCGCGCCCCTACACACCCCCCTCATCGAGCGGGAGTGATAGTGGCGCAAGACCATCAAGTCCGGCGCCTTATACTCCACCGCGCAGCTACACGCCGGGCTCTCCAGCGGGCAACGGTACACCGCGTCCCCCGTCGCCTTCAGTCGGTACAACCTACACCCCGCGCGTCTATACACCCGGAGCTTCCAATGCAGGAGGCGCGGGAGCAGCACATTCCTCAGGCGGAGCCACGGTTTATACCCCGCACTCATCTACGGCAGGAACGACGTACACGCCGCATACGACAGGAACCGGTACTGCGCCTGCAGGCCGGGATGCGAGCGGCTCGGAAGGTGTGAAGAGCGCCAACGGAGTGACCACCTACACGCCCCACGCCGCCACCGGCAGCAGTGCCACTCCCGCTGCAACGAGAGTTGGAGGCAGCACCTCTGCCTCCTATGTTCCACGAAGCTCTTCCGCAGGAATCGCAACGAGTGCTGGAGCACACACTGTCTACAGCATTCCGGCGGCAGCCGCGGGTAGCAAGACTGCTTCAGGCGCATCGACGCTCACCACTGCCGGATCGCAATCGGTGCTGCATCAGGTCAACTCCGCCCGTGCTGGCTTAACCGGAGTCAACAAAAAACCGATCCCCGAGGGCCAGGTCGCCGTGCATCCGGATGGCAAGCTGACGGTGAGCGCGACCAATGGCCGGCAATTCGATCTGCGTCCAAATGGAACCCTGGCTTCTTTCCGCAAGCCCGGAGAAAACGCGACATTCCGCGGAAATGGGCATCTGGCCTCCCTGCATACGGCCACTCTCGATATCAACCGTGGTCCACGCGGGCAGAGAATTGTCGTTACCCAGCGTCCCGATCATAGCCTTCTGGTCAGCACTGGGCGCCAGTCCGGGTATTTACAGCGAACGGTCGTTCATAACGGGCACTCCTATATCCAACGCACCTACGTCACCGGCAACCTGCGTGTCTCGCGTGTGTACAGCACCTATACCTATCATGGGTTGCTGCTCGATCATTACGTTCCGGGTTACTTCTATGCTCCGGCGTTTTACGGATGGGCCTACTACCCGTGGAATACCCCAGCGGCCTACACGTGGGGCTGGCTCGGAACACCGTGGTATGGATATTACGGGCCGTATTTCTCTCCCTGGAATAGCTATCTGAGTGGCGCCAACTGGCTCACCGACTATTACCTGAGCCAGACGCTCGCAGCGGGCTACCAGCAACAGGATCCCGCCACAGCCGGCGACCAGGACGCTGACGACAGCATTCCCCAGGACGGCAGCGATGACGCCTATGCCCAGACTGATACTCCCATCACTCCCGAAGTGAAGCAGGCCATCGCCGAAGAGGTGCAGCAGCAGCTCGCCTATGAGAATGCAGCAGCCACACAACCAGACCCGGCCCAGGCTGCAACCCTCACCGACCTGCCGCAGGTTCTGACGCCTAACCACGTCTTTGTGGCGGACCAGCCGCTGAATATCGTCACTGCCGATTCGCAGGCGTGCGGACTCTCTGCCGGGAATGTTCTGCGGATAGTTGCTGCACCAGCGGACGGGTCGCCGACAGCCGACCTGACCGTGGTCAGCAGCCGGCGCGGCGATTGTCCCGCCGGGGTGCAGGTCACCGTCTCCCTGCAAGACCTCCAGGAGATGCAAAACAACTTCCGCACCCAACTGGACCAGGGGCTACTGCAGCTGCGCGACCAGCAAGGCCACGCAGGCCTGCCGGGAGCGCCGCAGTCGGCCATCGCCCCGCCGCCCAGACCGGCAGACGATGTTCCCGCCAACAGCCAGAATGTGCAGGCGCTTCTTCAGGCCCAGCAGCAGCAGGCCAACCAGGCCGAGGCCGGAGTGACGCAGGTGGCCTTCGCCAACCCGCAGCAGTAACACTGCCGGTAACACAATCGACCCAACTACGGGCAGAAACAGGGATGTCCCTGCTTCTGCCCGTGCCGTGAAAAGGAGAAAGAGCATGAAGTTCCAGAAGATATTGGTGGCCAGCTTTGTTTGCGGAATCGCGTTGACTCTCAACGCCCAGAAGACCGTTGCGCCACCACCCAAACCCACCGACAGCGGCCCTTCGCTCGCCGCCACCATGCAGTTCCTTCAGGAGAAACTAAACGGCATCGGCAAAGTTTCCTTCGTAAGTTTTCAACACAACACCACGTCGGGGGAAGATAACATCAACACCTTCACCGAGGAGGTCACCAACGTCATCGCCGATGCGAACCAGTGCCGGATCACCTTCCACTGGAAAGCAACACGAGATGGTGCGACCATGAGCGATATTGATGCCGGGGTACCGTTGCGCGACGCCCAGGATGTCGTGATAGAGCCCCTTGCACAGAATCTAAACGAAGTCAATGCGGCTGCAGGCAATCCCAACTTAATCGCTTCATCCACCAATCCTCCTCTGACGGCTCTGTTGGTGCGCCGACCGCACGGCGGCGTCAACTTTTTCCCATTCACCGATTCCCAGCTCGCCGACCGCGTCGCTAAAGCCATGACCCACGCTATTGAACTCTGCGGCGGTGGAAACAAAGATCCCTTCTAAATCAGGAGTAAGTTTCGCTATGAAAACCATACGCACTACTCTGTCTATTCTTGCCCTCGGCCTGATGGCCTTCTCTTCGGCCTCCGCCCAGAAGGCCGTCGCACCGCCTCCCAAGCCAACCGACAGCGGACCGTCGCTGGCCGCCACCATGCAGTTCCTTCAGGACAAGCTAAACGACATCGGCAAAGTCTCCTTCGTAGAGTTCCTCCACAACACCACGACGGGAGAAGATTTCACCGAAACCAACACCTACGAGATCACCAATGCCACCGCCTACCCAGACCAGTGCCGGATTGCCTTCCACTGGAAAGTCACACAAAATGGTGCGACCGAGAGCGATGATGTTCATGCCGGGGTCCCATTGCGCGACGTCCAGGACGTTGTGATAGAGCCACTCGCACAGTATCAAAACGAAGTCGATGCTGCCGCAGGAGCACCCAACATAATCACTTCATCCACCAATCCTCCTCTCTCGGCTCTGGTGGTGCGTCGCCCGCACGGCGTCGTAAACTTCCTCCCGTTCACCAACCCCCAACTCGCCGACCGAGTCGCCAAAGCCATGACCCACGCAGTAGAACTCTGCGGCGGCGGCAACAAAGATCCCTTCTAAATAGGAGTAAGTTTCGCTATGAAAACCATACGCACCACTCTCCCTCAAGAGCAAAAGTCTGCTCGCAGTACTGCTACTGGTCGTTTTTCTCTCGCTCGGCGCGACGCAAGCCTGGGCCGACACCATCACCGTCTTTAGCGCCAGCGGAACCTTCGGCGACGGTCTCTGAGAGCGACTTGGTCCATATTTGGGACTTGCAGGCAACGACCTGAGAGGTATTTCCCAGGTGTATCACTTCTGTATCACACCAGTTATTAGATGCTTGTAAGTTGGTGAGAGCGCTGGGGCTCGAACCCAGGACCAACGCCTTAAAAGGGCGATGCTCTACCAACTGAGCTACGCTCTCGAACCACACTACCAAGGTAGCACATTCAGCCACGGAATTTTCACCCCGCGCACTCCCCGCGGCGCCGGAAAAAGGTCCCCGATCCCGGTTGCGAAATCCCCCACCTTCGCCAGACGTAAGATATCGCAATCACCATATTTTACGCGGTCATCCCCCATCTCTTCTATCCGGTCACACTTAAGTCGCACTACGGTTTCATTGACTTGAACTAGTCCCCACAGTAGCCTCAGCGTATTGCAGGATAACGGGTGCAATTCCGCCTTTTTGAACTGGCAGCAAACCGGAGCAGTTAAATAAAAACATCGCAGTTCAGCAACACAGGACCACCAGTTATGGACTCCCGCAACACCGACAAGATCGATGAATCCGTAGCAGACACCCCGGAAGATGTGGCCGTCCTCTACTCCTGGGCGAACCTGCACGGTGCGAAGTACCGCGACTTCTCCGCCTCCCGCAGAGAGTATCGCGCGCAGTTGAGGCATCGCGCCGCAGAACAGGTGCGCGAGCAGGCCCTCCTCGCTCAGGCTGAAGCCGAGACCGCCGCCGCCGCCGCAGAATCCGCCGCCCGCAAGGCAGCAGAAGCCGCCCGCGTCCATCAGGTGGGTGAGGCCGACTCGTCCATGCGCCGCGCTCTCCGCCAGGCCGAAGAAGCCGCACGCACCGCCGCTGCCGAGCGTGTCGAAGCTGCTCGCCGCGCCGAGGCCGCCGCCATCGCCGAAGCAGCCGCACGCCGCGAAGAACGAGAGATCGCCGAAGCCCACGCCTCCGCACAGCGTCAGGCCGCCCGTTTCGCAGAATCGGAGATGCGACGCAAAGCAGCCGAGGCTCAACCAGCATCGCAGGAGATTCCAGGCAGTATCCCCAACAAGATCCTTGCCTCAACTCCTGACCTAATTCCAGACAGCATCTCCGGTCAGTACATCGGCTTCTCCACTCCGCGAGCGCCTATCTCCTCTCAGCCTGTCCTGCGCCCCGTGACGCAAACAGAATCGATCCCGCCTCCCACTGCACCCGCCCAGCCGGACTTGAGCAGTGACAGCGTGCGCGGCTCCTCTGCGCCCACCGCCTTGCCGCTCGATCGCAGAACCTCCTCCAGCCGTCACACCGCGCCGCGCCGCCCCCAGGGCTATCATCCCGACGATGCCTCCGGAGTCCGCCAGATCTATCGCGGCCCCGACCTCGATTCGCCGGCAAAATATACCTCCAGCAGCTCCGCGCGACATACCATCGCGTTAGAGCGTCGCTCCGTCTCAGCGCCCTCCCGGGAATCGAATCCTCCGGCCGAATATAACGTCTCCTCACCGCGTCTCTATCTCAACGCTAATGAAAGTCAGGCTCCGTTTATGGGTCAACGCAGCTCCGATCCTCAGATCCAACCCGCTCAACCCGCTCGCTCCTCTCAGGGCGAGCCCACTCCCTCCAATCCCCCCACCGCCGGCCAGTGGCCGCCAACTTCCCTTGACCGGGTACAAGATCGGCTGCCGGATCGTCCCCAACCGACCGATCCTTCCAGCCCCGACGCCAATCCTGTCGTCAGGACTCCCACGCCGCGTCCAAACTCGTCGCGCATGATGCCGTCCGCTCCCTCATCCAGGCCTCTTTCGCCCTTCTCGCAGGCGCTCATCCCCTCAGACTCCACCCGTGGCCGCCGCGCCCAGGACGACTTCGACTACCAGCAGTCCCAGGGCTTTCCCGACCGCCGCAGCGCATCCGAAAGCATCCCCGAGCCTCCAACACTCTCCGCGCAGCGGTCTGCCAATCAACCCGACCCCGCCGGTCCCGCATGGCTCTACGCTCCCCCCGCGCAGCAGTTCCAGTCCCCCCAGGTTCAATCCAGGCCCATCGCCGCGCCGTCTTCGCCCCTCCAGTCCTCCGTTGCCGACACGCTCCAGCACTCCCGTGAGCGTGTCGCCGCCCGCTGGTACGCTCTCAAAGGCGTCTTCGAGCAGCCCGGCCAGGACCAGCCCGAAGCGGCTCCAGTACGGCAGAAAGAGACCCGCACGCCCGTCCTGGCAGTCTTCTCGCTCGCCGGAGGCGTAGGAAAAACCAGCCTCGTCGCCACAGTCGGTCGCGCCCTCTCGTCCATGGGAGAAAAAGTCCTCCTCACCGACACCACCTCGCACGGCCTGCTCCCCTTCTACTTCGGGGCCAGCGAGCTTCGTCACGGCACCGTCCGCACCTTCTCCCCGCCCAGCGGAAGCACCGACGCCCCCATCTACCTCGTCAGCTACGACGTCGAGCAGAAGGGAAGCGACGAAGCCGCGCAGGAACAGATCGCCGAAGACATCGTCAACAACAGTCGCGGCACCCATCGCATTCTCCTCGACCTCACCGTCAACTCCAGTTGGATCGTCAACCGCCTCGCCCGCCTCAATCCAACGATCCTCGTCCCCGTCGCGCCGGACATGAACTCCGTCATCAGTCTCCAGACGGTCGAAAAGTTCTTCTCCGGTGTCAACGACGGCGACGGACGCCCGATGCAGCCTTTTTACGTGCTCAATCAGTTCGACACCTCGCTGCCCCTGCACCTCGACGTCCGCGAGGTCATGCGCCGCCAGCTCGGAGAGCGCCTTCTGCCCTTCGTCATTCGCCGCGCTCCAGCCGTCAGCGAAGCTCTCGCCGAAGGCATGACCGTCGTCGACTACGCCCCCGACGCCCACGTCTCCGAGGACTATCTCAACCTTGCCACCTGGCTCCGCGCCGTCGCTGCTCCTGCCACCGCTGGCTTCCGCAATGTCAGGTGGAGTGAGAGATGAACACGTCACCGCTCCTGCAGCAGTTCGAGGCAGGCGACGCGGCTCTCTTCAAACTTGTTCGCTTCGTCCTTCTGCTCGGCGGAACCCTCCTGCTCGGCTTCACAGCCATCCTCCCGCTCGCATGGCCGCAGCAGCTCCTCATCGGCACTCTCACCGTGGCCGTCGTCCTCTGGCTCGACCGCGGCTCCGGCTCCTACTTCATCACCCTCACGCTTCTTCTCGTCTCCATCTTCTCCACCTTCCGCTACGGATTCTGGAGACTCCACGCCGCCGAACGATTCTTCTTCGCGACCCGCTCAAAAGCCGCCCCGCTCGACGCCATCTTCATCCTGCTTCTCCTCTTTGCCGAAACCTACGCCGCCGTTACTCTCTTCGTCGGCTACATGCAGACGCTCTGGCCCCTGCGCCGTGCCCCGGTAGCCTTGCCGGACGACCCCGATCTCTGGCCCGCCGTCGATCTCCTCATCCCAACCCTCAACGAGCCGCTCTCTCTCGTAAAATTCACCGCTCTCGCCGCAAGAAACATCGACTGGCCCCACGGCAAACTCAACGTCTGGATCCTCGACGACGGCAACCGGGCCGAGTTCCGCCGCTTCGCCGAAGAAGCCGGCCTAGGCTACATCGCTC
>Ga0208193_1000472_pt1 | contig 21879 bp, 18 predicted proteins | sample June2015DPH_17_2_FD_184716 | JGI IMG/M metagenome (GOLD analysis project Ga0208193, IMG submission 184716) | Peatland microbial communities from SPRUCE experiment site at the Marcell Experimental Forest, Minnesota, USA - June2015DPH_17_10... | ecosystem: Environmental > Terrestrial > Soil >... | reverse complement strand
TCACGTGGGTCTTTACTCAGTGACATCCTAACTCAAAAAAACAGCTAGAACACACCGCGAGTAAGTCAGACACCCGTTTTTCCGCAGCCTGCTAGGACTTATGGGGAGTGATCCTCCACAACTTCCGGTTTCCGACCATTCGGTCGGATTGTTACGAGAAGCTTCTTCTCGCGGCGACCGACGCCCCTGGGTACGCCGGCACTCGGTGGCAGTAAGGAGGCGTCCCGGCCATCCCGCGTGCTCCGAAGAGCACTCGGGATAGGTCGCTGGAGCGTCAGCCCCCGTTCGAAATGGTGAGCCTCCGGGTGTTGCGCTGCGAGCCGACTGGCTCTACACTTATGCTACAACAAATCGTCGAAGATCCCATTGATGACTACGTCCTGTTCACAATCTTTGAGATACGGAGAATGGCGGATAATAGACGCTGACGGTATCTCAATTTAGCCTATGTTTTTGCTGCGCCAGGAAAGATATTGCCGAGGGCGCGCCAGCCGAAGACATTCCAGGACGGCCCCGTCGCATCCGATGCGGGCGGCCGAATCGTCGCCTTGCGAGTTGCCGGCCTGGAGCGGGCGGGTATCGGCGAAGAATGGTGGAAGATGGGCCGGGCGCGAAACGGCCGTTTTGCGACGAGCGCTCTTTTTCTTTCGGGGATCGAGGGTAGCTCCGGTACACTCAGGCCGCGCGGTAACAACTGCCCGCCGATTTGCTCTCGGCTATGGAAAAATCTCCCGCCTCAAACGCGCCTCACGCTCTCCCGGCTTAAATCCAAGATCCGCAGGAAACTGAGTCGGCTGAGGCCGACAACATGGTCCTGGGCCGCAACCCGCAAAACGGTTAAGCACTCTTGGATGATGCGCCAGAGCATTTGCAGTATGTTATCGTGTCTCCAGAGACGCTGCGCGGCTGACTGATGCTGTTACAGTCCGCGCAGGCGCCCACACGCTGCATCTGAAACCCGCATGCGATTAAGATTGGGAGTAAGTTGTGCGCTCTGCGCCTAAGACCGCGCTCCTCATACTCTACAACGTTGCTTTCGTCTGTGCGGCATTCGGACTGGCGGAATATATCGCGCGTCGCCAGACCGGCTCTCCGGGCAGCCGGATCGAGTTGAGGCTCGACCGCTGGACCGCCTTTCGCAATAATCCCAGCTACAACGGCAACCACGTTCAGTTGAACCAAGCCGGATTCCGCGGTGACCGTAATGTTGCGCTCGAAAAGCCGCCAGGCGCCGTGCGCATATTTTTGCTCGGAGGATCGGTCGCCTACGGCGGCGAAACTCTTTATCCGGAAATCGACGACCGCTGGAGAATTAACAACCATCAGACGATTGATTACGATCTGGAGCAGCGGCTGAACGCCGCGTTCCCGGCGAACCGCTGGGAAGTGATCAATGCCGCCGTAAAGGGGTACTTTCTCAATCAGGATCTGGCTCTCTATCTTTCCGCGCTGCAGCGCTATCATCCCGACTACCTGGTCCTGCTTGACGGCGTCAACGACCTCTTCGCTACGTTACGATCCCCGGACACTTACGACAGCTACGGCCAAGCCGGCCTCGGCGACGAATTTGATGGTCTGACCGGGCCCGCATCAATGTCCCTGCGGTTGATGTCGTCCACCTGGCTGCTTGACCACAGTTCTTTGTACCGGCTGATCAGAGAACGCGTGAGCCGGCGCTACCAGCTCCGCGCGCGTAAAGAGCGGATACGCGAAGCCGAGGCCCACCCTCATGCGGGCCTGGCTGGCATGACCCCGGACGAGCAACACCGGTATCGGTCGGCTGCCAGCAAAATCGGTGGGTACATGCTCCCCGTGCGGCAGATTCACCGTCTCGCAGCGCTGGAGGGAACCAAGACCCTGTTTGTCCTGCAACCCCAGATCGCAGTAACACGCAAGCCTTTGACTAGCATCGAAAGCCGCCTGCTGGATTACTGGTCGAAGATCGATGGACCGCTTTACGTTTACGGATTTCAGACCTTATATCCGCGTCTGGCCAGCGATCTTGCGGCGGGAGCGGAGACCGAGGGCTACCAGTTTCTGAATCTGACGGGCGTTTTCGACCGCATGAGCGCTCAATCCTTTACCGACTACTGCCATTTGACTCCAGCCGGCGACCAGGCTGTTGCGGATGCGATTTTCGATTCTCTGGCGGCCTCCATGCCGGCGCATTCCGGAGAACAAGGACAATGATCGGCCGCTTGCGCGCTTTCTTGGAACTTGTCAGCCGCTTCATGGGCCGCCTGTGGCTGACGCTTCTATACTTCACCGTGGTGCTGCCGTTCGGGATTGCCGCGCGGGTGCGCGCTGCTGCCCGTCCCGGCGCTGCGGTGGCATGGAGCACGCGGGAGGAGCGCGCCGGCGATCTGGCGGAAGCGCGGAAGCAGTTCTGAGCGATGTACATTCTGGGAGTCTCCTGCGATTATCACGATAGTTCGGCAGCGCTGCTTAAGGACGGGCAACTGGTCGCAGCAGCCTCTGAAGAACGCTTCTCGCGCAAGAAGCACGATTCCGCCATTCCGTCGTTGACCATCGCCTGGTGTCTCGAACACGCGGGAATTCAGGCGCAGGATCTCGACTACGTGGCGTTCTACGAAAAGCCGCTGCTGAAATTCGACCGGATTCTCGCGACATCTCTCGACTACTACCCGCGCTCCTGGGCTTTCTTCCGGGAAGCTTTGCTGAGCTGGTTTTCGGAGAAGCTATGGATCAAAAGCCGGCTGCTTAAATTGCTGGACGTGCCCGCCAGCCGGATGCTGTTTTGCGAGCATCATCTGGCCCATGCGGCGAGCGCATTTTACTGCTCCGGATTTTCGCAGGCGGCCATTCTTACGGTGGATGGCATCGGGGAATGGGCCACAGCCACAATGGGCGAAGGAAGAGGTAGCGGGATTCGCCTGCCGCTCGAAATCCGCTGGCCGCATTCACTGGGAATGCTCTATAGCGTCTTCACCGCCTTTCTGGGTTTCGAGGTGAACGAAGGCGAGTACAAAGTAATGGGGATGGCGCCCTACGGCACGCCACGCTACATGGACAAGGTCTGGAAACTGGTGCGAGTCTCGGAAGACGGAGCGATCGAACTGGATCTCGATTATTTCTCGTATCACCACACGCCGCGGCGTGCATTCAGCTCCAGGTTTCTTACGCTCTTTGGCGAGCCACGCGCTCCGCATGCCAGCGAACAAGAGCAGCGCCACGCGGATATTGCCGCAAGCCTACAGAAGGTGACCGAAGAAATCCTGCTGCGGATGGCGCGCGCCGCCACATCCCGGAGCGGCGATAAACGCCTGGTGATGGCGGGCGGCGTTGCCTTGAATTGCGTGGCCAACGGCAGGATTCAGGACGAAGCGGGAATCGACGAACTCTTCGTCCAGCCCGCGGCCGGGGATGGCGGCGCATCATTGGGCGCGGCTTTGTGGGCCTGGCACACGGTGCTGGGCCGGCCCCGCGGAGCGGAATTGCAGCATATTTCGTGGGGCAGAGCCGTGCCCCAAGCGGAGATTCAAACGGAACTGGAGCGCACGGGCGCTGCCGGCGTGGTCTTGAAATCCGCAGAGGAACTGCTCGACCGGGCGACGGAAGACCTTCTGTCGGGAAAGGTGATTGGCTGGTCGCAGGGACGCTTCGAGTGGGGACCGCGGGCCCTGGGCCACCGCAGCATTCTGGCCGATCCCCGGCGCAGCGAGGCCCGGGACGTGGTAAACACAAAGATCAAGTTTCGCGAGACTTTCCGCCCCTTCGCTCCGTCCTTGACGGCGGAATCCGCCGCCCGCTACTTCGAGCAACCGCTCGATCGCCAGCCGACGGCGAAGTTTATGCTGCGCACAGCATCCGTATGCAGCGCAATGCGCGACCAGATACCGGCGGTGACGCACGTGGATGGCAGCGCCCGCCCCCATCTGGTGCGGTGCGAGGCGAATCCGCTGTATTTCGACCTGCTCCGCCGCTTCGGCGATGCCAGCGGTCACCCTGTCTTGTTAAATACGTCCTTCAATCTTCGGGGAGAGCCCATCGTTGCATCGGCAGCCGATGCGCTTTCGACCTTTTTCCGCAGCGGACTGGACGTGTTGTATCTTGAAAATTACCGAGTCGCGAAGCAGGATTCCGGGACGTGAGGACAGTATTCCGCAGCTTGATCGCAATGTTCCGAACTGTCGGGGAACTATTTCACCTGTTCGCTCGTGGTGGCCGCTGGTGGCTTTTACCCATGGTTGTGGTCCTGATGCTATTCGGTCTTCTTCTGGTATTGGCCTCTGCCACTCCCCTGGGGCCCTTTATTTATGCGCTCTTCTAGCTTCTAGCTTAGTTATAGTTAACCTAGCGAGGTTTTCCGCGTTAGTAAGACCGGCGTCTAATCAACCCTCCGCCAGTTCAGTGCAGCGCGGGAATATCGGCGGCCACCCGTAAGCCAAGAAACGGCAGGTGGGTATCCTGAGGCATCGGATTGCGAAACGCGCACCGCAACACTTTGGGCAACTCGTCGGCCCAGCTACTGCCTCGCACGACCCGCATTCCGGCCCCAAACGGCCGCGCGGGCAAAGGCGCTACAGCAGGCCCTCCCGGGTACGGATCATAGAGACTGGCCGTCCATTCATAAGCGTTTCCGCCCATATCGTAGAGGAAATAAGGATTGGGCAGGAATTTCCCCACCGGCGACGTGCCCAGGAAACCATCGTGATAGCCAGCCAGGTGCTCCCAGGCGAAGTACTTTCCGCTGGCATCGTCAGCGAAATTGCCGGCGCCCTCGGGAGGCGGCCACTGGTCGCCCCACGGAAATCGGCGGTCGTCGCCTCCGCGTGCGGCAAACTCCCATTCTTCCTCGGTCGGCAGCCTGTAAGTACGCCCGGCGGTGCGCTCAGCAGGCAAAGCGTTCAGCCATGCCACGAACGCCACCGCGTCGCCGTAACTGACATTCACCGCGGGCTGGTCGTCGCCATCGAGCTCGATGCCGCCATAGGACGCCACGTGGTGATCGGGACGAAAACGCCTGTATTCGGCGTTGGTCAGCTTATACATGGATAGGAAGAAGCCCTGGTGAAACGGGGGATGATGGCGCGTTTCGTCGGTACGGTGTTCCGGATCGGAAGCGATCGATCCGATCAACTCATAAGACTTCGGTTCGGGAATGCGGAGCAGGCGCATGCCGATGGAATTGGTGAGTGAATCGATGCGTTCCAAAGGAGTCAGCAACTCCGGATAGTAGGGTCTCAGCCGCTGGTAGCGGGCCCGATCCTCCGCAGTCAGCGTGCCCAATCGTTTTCGGCCGGCGAGCTCGGAAAGGTACAGACTGCCATACACTCCAAAGACGCCATCCTTCCGTTTGCCATTAGCCTCGGTAAGCTCCGTGAACGCCATATGATCGTAGTATTCCGGTCCCAGGTGGATCTCGGGAGTGCGCGCCGGCAAGCGCTGAAAGAACGCCCGGACGGGAGTCCGCGCCGGCGCCTCGGGATCGCCCGAAAGGTCCAGCCGGTCGATGCGGTGGCAGATGGCGCAGTCCCGCGATGCGTGAAGGCCTGGTGTCTTGGGATCAGGCTCGCCGTCTTCGTCGAAGCTGACCGACGCGGGGACGATCGCGCCTTTGCTATCGTAAACGGAAAAATTCCAGAACGTGTCGCCGCGCTTCCGCAGCACCTCTGCCTCCACAAAGTTGCCGCCTTTATCGAAGGATTCCGCTACAATTACGGTCCCCTCCCCATAAATCAGCAAGTCATTGTTGCTGAAATAGGACACCAGAGCGTCAGTGATACGGTCTTTGTCGATGTGGAGTACGCGCCGACGGTGGAAGGTTGCGCTATCGACGGGAATCACCATCCAGTTTGGATTGTCGCGATAAGGATTTTCTTTGAGCAGCGCCTGCAAGCTTGGATACGGGTGAGTGAGCTGGTAGTAGTGCTCGTCCATGTAGGCGTTTATCGCGGTAAGACTGATATCGCCCGGGGACGACTCGCCGGACGCGATCTGACGCAGCGTCCCCGCGTGCTCCGGCGCGAGCCGGTCCAAGTCGATGTACAGTTCCTTGCCCTGGCGCTGAACGATCTTGCCGTCCATCACATTGGGAGAATTCGAATCCGCGCCGAGCATCGTCTGCAGTTGGTAGAGAAAGCTCGCCGCCAGATAGTGGCTGTTGTGAACCGTTCGGCCGGGAATGGTGATATGCAGCCAGGCGGGCGGAAGCCCCAAAGCCGCGCCGACCAGAAGCGCCAGCAGGCCAACTCGCGGAAGTGACCAGCGCATTCGTTCTTAATTATATCTGCCGGGCCCGCTTTGCAATGGGAACCAATTGTTAATCCTGGCCTTCCGCTGGCGCCAATTCACACTTGACCGCCTCAAATCTGCTCGCCGACCTTGGGTGGTCCCAAGAGAGTCAATTGGATCTAGCCGTCAGAGGGAGGCCAGTTGGTATCGCACGGTATTGCAGTGGAATGTCATGACGCCTGATTTCAGCTCATCCTCGAATTCCTCCCGACTGAAAGTAACAGTTTGCTCGTGGTTATTCGGACCTTCCGATTTCAAAATCAACGCGGTCGCTCATGGGCCTCCTCTTGTCTACCCCTTCAGATATCGCGTAAACGCCTCGATCGCCTTCGACACATAGCGTCTTTCCAGCCGGATGTAACCCACTTTCCTGCTGGCCTTCGGTTCAAGTTCGACCAGCCGGCAGCCTTGGCTCAGGCTTCTCGCCATATCAGGCACGATGCTCACGCCGAACCCGGCGCGGATCAGTTCGAAGATCGTTAGAAACTGATCCACTTCGCACTGCGCCACGAACCGCATCCGCGCGTGATCGCAGAGGGACAGGGTCTCATCCCGCAGACAGTGCCCATCCTTGAGAATCAGCAGCCGCTCCTCTGTGAACTGGCGCAGAAGTACCGTCTTCGCCTTTGCGAGCGCATGGTGCTCCGGGACTGCTAGATACAGCGGATCGCGGAACAGCTCTTTCATAACCAGCCCCGCGGCGCCCACCGGCAGGCTCAGCACCGCGACGTCGATTACCCCCTCGAGCACCTGCTCCACCAGTTCCGCCGTCCTGCCTTCGCGCACATGCAGATCCACGTCCGGGTACCGATCCAGAAATCCCCGCAGCTTTGGCGCTAGATAGTAAGGAAGAATTGTGGGAATCGAGCCCACCCGCAGCGGTCCGCGCACGCCTTCCCGAGCCTGGTCGAACAAGTCGGGCAGCGCCGCTGCGTCTTCCACCAGCGCCTTCGCCTTGCCCAGAATCGCCTCTCCCAGCGGCGTCAGCTCGATGCGACGGTGGAGGCGTTCGAACAGCGGCGCGCCCAGTCCCTGTTCGAGCCGCGCGATCTGCTCGGAAAGCGAGGGCTGCGCGATCCCCAGATCTTCCGCAGCTTTGGTGAAACTGCCCGTCCGCGCCACCGCGCAAAAATACTCTAACTGCCGTAAATCAAAGCCTCTGACGCGCGACGCTTGTTCCATAGGTAAATCCTATATATATGATAGTCGCCGCCATATTGACCTATGTCAAGCTGAGCCGTAGACTCGCAACTATGAATCTCAGACCGTTCTACTCTCGATGGGCGGTTGCCGCAGCGCCGTTCGTATTTATATCAATCGCTGCCGCGCAGCAGCCCCAGACTGCCCAGTTCTGGTGGCCCGAACAGCTCAACCTTGCGCCGCTGCGCCAGCATGCGGCGGAGTCCAACCCCCTCGGGAAGGACTTCGACTATGCGAAGGCATTCGCGACACTCGACCTCAAAGCCGTAAAGCAGGACATCGCTCAGGTCCTCACCACGCCGCAGGACTGGTGGCCGCCCGACTACGGCAATTATGGCCCCTTCTTCATCCGCATGGCCTGGCATAGCGCCGGCACCTATCGCACGACAGACGGACGCGGCGGTAGTGATGGCGGCCAGCAGCGCTTCGATCCTCTGAACAGCTGGCCCGATAACGCCAACCTCGACAAGGCCCGCCGTCTGCTCTGGCCCGTGAAACAGAAGTACGGGCAGAAGATCTCATGGGGCGACCTGATGGTCCTCGCCGGCAACGTGGCGCTCGAATCGATGGGCTTCAAAACCTTCGGTTTCGCCGGCGGCCGCGCTGACGATTGGGAACCGGATACAGTTTACTGGGGTCCGGAAAAGGCGTTCCTGGCCGATGAGCGCTACAGCGGCGACCGCAAGCTGCAGCAGCCGCTCGCCGCGGTGCAGATGGGCCTGATCTATGTGAATCCCGAGGGCCCGAATGGCAACCCCGATCCACTGGCCGCCGCGAAAGACATCCGCGAGACGTTTGGCCGCATGGCGATGAACGACGAAGAGACGCTCGCTCTGATTGCGGGAGGCCATAGCTTCGGCAAGGCGCATGGCGCCGCAGATCCGGCCAAATGTGTGGGCCCGGCGCCAGCCTCGGCAGCGATTGAACAGCAGGGTATTGGATGGCAGAACAGCTGCGGCAGCGGCAAAGGGGCGGACGCCATCACCAGCGGGCTCGAAGGAGCATGGTCGGCCAGCCCCACCAAATGGAGCATGCAGTACCTCGACAACCTGTTCACATTTAATTGGGTCAAGACGAAGAGCCCGGCGGGCGCCACAGAGTGGATCCCATCCGACAGTCAGGCCGCAAATCTGGTTCCGGATGCCTTTGACCCCAATAAACGCCATGCGCCGATCATGTTCACCACGGACCTCGCGCTTAAGGAAGATCCCACCTATCGCGCCATCGCCCTGCGGTTCCGGCAGAATCCGGCCGAGTTCGAGCTGGCGTTTGCCAAGGCCTGGTTCAAGCTTACGCATCGCGATATGGGTCCCAGCATTCGATACCTCGGTGCGGAGGTTCCGAAGGAACAACTAATCTGGCAGGACCCGCTGCCGAAAGCCGACTACGCGCCGGTCGATGCGAAGGATGTGGCCGCGCTGAAGGCGAAGGTTCTCGCCGCAGGCCTCACGGTTCCCGAACTCGTGCGTACGGCCTGGGCCTCGGCTGTGACGTTCCGCTATACCGATATGCGGGGGGGCGCTAATGGCGCCCGGGTTCGCCTGACGCCGCAGAAGGACTGGGCGGCAAACGATCCGGCCGAACTTTCCCGGGTGATCTCGCGTCTCGAAGCCATTCAGCAGGAATTCAATCAGAAGGCCGGAAGGAAAAGGGTATCGCTGGCGGACCTGATCGTTCTCGGCGGCAGCACCGCCATTGAAGAGGCGGCGAAGAAGGCCGGCCTCACCGTGAGCGTGCCTTTCACACCGGGCCGCGTAGACGCCACGCAAGCGCAGACGGACACCGGTTCGTTCGCCATGCTCGAGCCGACGGCCGACGGCTTCCGCAACTATTACAGTGCGGGCCTCACGAAGTCGCCGGCGGAAATGCTGGTGGAGCGCGCGAATCTGCTGTCGTTGTCGGTGCCGGAGATGACAGTGCTAGTCGGGGGTATGCGGGCGCTGAACGCCAATGAAGGCGGATCGGCCAACGGTGTCTTCACCAGCCGTCCCGGAACACTGACGAATGACTTCTTTGTCAACCTCCTCGATATGTCGACGAAGTGGGAAAAATCGGCCACGACGGAAGGCATCTATGAAGGACACGATCGCAAAACCGGCGCCCTGAAGTGGACGGCGACTCCCGTGGACTTGATCTTCGGCTCGAACGCCGAGCTTCGCGCTGTTGCAGAGGTCTATGCCGAATCCGATGGCCAGCGCCGGTTCGTGACGGAGTTCGTGAACTCGTGGGTCAAGGTGATGGACCTCGATCGCTTCGACCTCAAAGACTCAAAGTAACAACGGCGCACAGCGGCATTAAAGAAACGGCGGCGCATAAGGGCCGCCGTTCTCTGTTGTGTGCCGAGCATGTTCGACAACTCGGGAGGAGGAGTTGGATCTGCTCCAGTTCGTCGCCGGCAACACGGTAGAACCCAGGCGCTTGAGCTGCGGCCCTCACATCAGATCGTGGAGGGCTGCGGCCAGCTCGCGCGCCCCTATAACATAACGGGACTAAGTCATGCGCCTTTGAGACATCTCGAACGGCTCATGCCGCCACGGCTCTTTTCGCGGAAACGCTCTTCTCACGAACGGCCAGTCCAACGCCCCCTACCAGCGCCAGCGGCTCCGCCACGTGCGCTCCGGGCAGCCGGACGCTGAAGTGCGCGCCGCCGCTGGCGATATCGTCCACCCACAGGCCGCCACCGTGATCGAGCACGGTCTGCCGGGTGAGAGCCAAGCCCAGGCCGAGGCCGTTGCGCTTGCCGGCCGTCACGAACGGCTGGAAGAGTTTGGAGCGAATTTCCGGGGCGATGCCCGGGCCGGTATCGTCCACGTGCGCCACTACGAAGCCCGCGTCGAGTTGGGCCCAGATGCGTACTTCTCCACCCTCAGGCATGGCCTCGATGGCGTTGCCGATCAGGTTCACAAAGGCGCGCTCCATGCGGCCGCGCTCCAGCGGCAGTTCGATCTCCGGGGCCATTTCGACGGTCAGCGTCACGCCATGCGATTCGGCTGTCGCGGCCAGTGATTCGCAAGCCGCCGCCCAGGCGGCAGGGTTCCGAAGCCACGCTCTTGCCGCAGGAGACGTTGAGCAGATCCTGCAACATTCTCTGGATGCGTTGCGAGGCGTGGTAGATGTTGGCGGCCAGTCGCTTCACATGAGCGGGAGCCAGATTCCCGTCCACCAGCATCTCGGCGCCGCCGTAGATGGCGGCCAGGGGATTGCGCAAATCGTGGACGATCGAGCTCGAAAGGTGGCCGATCGTAGAGATACGCTCCTGACGAATCAGGCTCTTCGCGCGCATGCCGGATGGAGGCGCACATCGTATTAAACGTCTGCGCCAGGCGGCCCATCTCGTCTTCGGCGCGGACCCCTACTTCAATCGCGTAATTCTGCCGCGCCATCTCGGCCGCGGCGCGGTCCAGTTGTTTCACAGGTTCCACGATACGGCGGGCTAGCAGGTAGGTCAGTCCCAACCCAACGCACATGGCCGCCAACCACAGCAGCAAAATCGTGGTGGAAAGGCCAGCAATCCGGCGCTCGGTATCATCGAACGAGCGAAGAATCCAGACCTCCGCCACCTGGCTGCTGGAGATATCTTGCAGAGGCTGACCGTCGCTCACCGGGTCTGTGGCTTTGGCGCGAAGCAGATTGGCGCGGGCGATGCCGGCGGTCCGTGGGTTCAGAGTGGAGGCGATCGTCCCGTCGTTGGTCTCGAACAGATGCTCCGCACCGCTTCCTTTTCCTGCAAGCTATCGGACATGCTGCGGTTGATGTTGTCCAATATAACCAACATGGCGATGCCGAACAGCAGCGTGATCGCGCAGGAAGTAGACAACAGGATCTTTACCAGCAGGGATAGCCGGGAAAAACGTAATCGCAAAATGTCCTCCGGACAGCGTTAGGGCGTACCTCCAGCGGCGCGGTGGTCACGCAATCCGTGGTTCCTGCGCCTCGTAAGGGACGGCGTCAATTGCTCCTCGTTCCGCGTAACTCAACAGGGACTGCTGCAGCCGTTGCCGTCCCCGGTTAAGGCGTGACATCACAGTACCAAAAGGAATTCCGGCGATTTCCGCGATCTCGCGGTATGAGAGTTGTTCCAGTTCCCGCAGTACTAGAACCTCGCGATATTCCGGCGGCAATTCTTCCAGGGCATTTCTGAGCGCCGTGGCTCTTTCAGCCAGCAGCAAGGCGGTCTCCGGATTTGGAGTCTGCTGGCCGGCGCCGTGAATGGCTTCATCGAAATCTGTATTCTGAACCGAAGCCCTCTTCTGCCTCAAGCGGTCGTAGCAGACATTGCGTACGATTTTCAGCAGCCAGGCGCGCCCGTCTCCGCCCCGAAAAGCGGCAAAGTGGCGGATGGCGCGGAGGTATGCGTCCTGAACCACGTCCTCCGCCTCGGTTTCGTTGCGCATCAGCCAGCGCGCAAGGTTGTAAGCCGCGTCCAGGTGCACTACGAGCATCGCCGTATCGCTTCGGTTTCCCAGATGCTCGTTCGACTCCGTGCTGAGTGCGGTCGCCAAGTGTCGTAACACTGATTGCTGTTCTCCTCGCTTGGAAGATCCTAGCGGTTGCCGCCGAATCGCTCAATGGACAGCCGACCTTCCCTGCTTCAACTACTCATCAGCCGGCAACTCATTGAAAAGCAAAATACTTATCGAAAGACTTCACTTTGTGGGCAGGACTGTTATAATGGCTTCCTTGTTGTAAATGTGCTGGTGGCCGACCGCTTAGAGGCGTTATGGGAGAATTCCCGTCATCCGTGCGCTCGGTCCGCTTCGGCGTTTTTGAAGTCGATCTTCGATCGGGCGAACTCAGGAAAAAAGGCGCCAAAATCAGGCTGCAGGGGCAGCCGTTTCTGCTGCTGATTACATTGCTGAAGCAGCAAGGAGAGGTCGTCGCGCGCGAGGAACTCCGGCGCACGCTGTGGCCGGAAGACACATCCGTCAATTTCGATCACGGCCTGGGCACGGCCGTTAACAAGCTTCGCGAGGTGTTGGGCGATTCCGCCTCCAATCCTCGCTTTGTCGAAACCGTCCCCCGGCGAGGCTATCGGTTTATCGCTCCAGTTGAGACCATCGGCGAGAGTGAAACCGTGTTAGCCGGCCAGGCTTCCCCCAATGAACTGGAACCTGGAATGGGAGGTCTCCTGGATGCCAAGGATGAGGATCGGGTTGAACCTCTCGGCGCTACGGCGGTAGTAGTTCGCCCCAGGTGGACGCTTCTCTGGAAGGTTTCCTGCCTCGTTTTTCTTCTGTTGTTGGCAGGTTTCGTGAGCTTTCTTTTGCGGAGCCGGCCGTCGACGCTGATTCGATCGTTGGCAGTGCTCCCGTTGGAGAATCTCTCTGGCGACCCATCGCAGGAATACTTTTCAGACGGCATGACCGACGAGCTGATTACCGAGCTGGGGCAGGTCGGCGAATTGCGAGTGATCTCCCGTACCTCGGCGATGACCTACAAAGGCGTGCGCAGGCCTTTACCGGAGATCGCTAAGGAATTGAACGTCGACGCAGTGGTGGAGGGTACCGTCTTGCGCTTAGGGAACCAGGTTCGCATCACAGCGCAATTGATCCAGGCTTCCTCCGACAAGCACTTGTGGGCCCAAAGCTATGAGGTGGAGTTGCGCGATATCCTGACTGTCCAGAAAGAAGTGGCTCGCTCCATAGCCGAACAGATCCGGCTCAAACTGAATCCACACGAACAGGCAAGGTTGGACCAGCCGCAGGCCGTAAATGGGGAAGCCTACGAGTCTTACCTGAAGGGACGATTCTTCTGGAATAAGCGAACCGGCGAGGGCTTGAAAAAGGCCATCGATTATTTCAGCCAAGCCATCCAAAATGATCCGGACTACGCCCAGGCGTACGCGGGGCTGGCCGACTCTTATGCCTTGGCGGGAGATTGGAAGTATGGGATTCTGGCTCCGAGGGAAGCCTACCCCAGAGCAAAGGCGGCTGCGATAAAAGCCATCGCGTTGGACAGTACTTTAGGCGAAGCTCACATCTCGTTGGCATTTTGCTTAGATGGCTTCGACTGGGATTGGGAATCTGGTGGGCGGGAGTTCACGCGTGGAATCGAACTTAACCCTGGCTACGCGACCGGTCACGAGTGGTACGGCTGGCATTTGGCCGCGCTGGGGCGCAACGGCGAAGCTGTCGCCGAAGTAGAGAAGGCGGAGAGTTTGGATCCACTTTCCCTCATCATTAGCGCGGATTTGGCGGAAGAACTACTGGTCGCACGTCGTTATGACGAAGCGATAAAGCAAATTCGAAAGGCAATATACTTGGACCCTTTCTTTGCCAATGGACACTATGTACTGGGCCAGGCGTTGGCGCAAAAGCATATTTACAACGAAGCCATCAAAGAACTTCAAATAGCGGTCCAGTTGTCGCCGGAGAGTACGGCATTCACAGCCAATCTCGCTTACGCCCACGCCGTATCGGGGATGACAGATGAAGCGGTAAAGCTACTGAACGATCTGAAAAATCGATCGCATGGCGCCTTCTCAAACGCTGCCGAGGTTGCCTTGATCTACGTAGGTCTGGACCAGAAGGATCAAGCCATGGCCTGGCTGGAGAAAGCCTATGCCGAGCGCTTTAGCCCGCTGGTCCTCATGCGTCCCTGCTTCGACCCATTGCGCTCCGACCCGCGGTTTCAGGATCTGCTGCGTCGCGTTGGCATAGGCCGGTAAGAAGCTCTATGCGGCACAAGGCGAACTGGATCTCGGAAGACTTCGCAACAGCTCTGCCGTCTCGAGTACCCGGTCCGGGCTGCCCAAATCGCTCCACCCGACGTGATTGGCCAAAACGACTGAGAGTTCGTCCGGACAACAAGCCAGGACGGCTCCGGAAAAATCTACGCTCGGAACATCACGATAAACGGATGACAGCTCCTTGTGTTCCGGATCGGATGTCGTCGGCAACCTCACCGAGGCGAAGAGAGCCGGATTCGCCTTGCGGATCAGGTTGACGAACGCACGCGCAGTTCCAACCATCACTAAACTATTCCAGACGCATCTCTGTTCCATCAAGTTCTCGGCGATGTCTAAAGGCGGCTTCTCCCAGAAACGCTTTACCGGGCGTAGGGAACCATCGACCGGCAGTATTCCCGACCGGGCAGGTTCAATCCACCCGTATTCCGTCTCGGGGCGGTCGGCGCGAATTCCGAGAAGCACCACCCGCTCCGGCAGATACTCAGCCCCGGTAAACATGAATTCGACATACTCTGAATAAACGGCCTCGTCCGAGAAGTGGTGATCGGATGGGAATATTCCGACTACCGCACATGGATCGAATCGTATAACCTTCAAAATACTGAGCAGAATTGCGACGCCTGTTCCCCGGTTGGCTGGCTGTTCGAAAACACGCCGAGGATGCACACCTTCCAACAACGGTTTGTAATATCGTTCGTGGGGCCGTGTCACCACATACGCAATCTGGTCTTGACTGATGTTGCGGCCGACCCGATTCGCGGTGTGTTGGAGGAGCGTGGAGCCACTACCCAGCATGTCGCAGAATTGCTTGGGCCGGTCATCGCCGGCGATTCGTCGGGACAGGCCTCGCAGGCGGGAACCATCGCCGCCCGCTAACACCACACCCCAGCGCCTGCCGCGTGAAGTTCCATACGTTCCAGTCTTTTCATTATTTGTTGTCATGGGTTAGATGTCGTTGACCATACCGCTGGAGTAGTGCGTGCCTGGGCCTGGAAGCCTGCGCGCCCCGCGGGAGGTTGTCTTGCCGATCCCTCCGCCCGCGCCGCCGCTTCCAGGCCGGCGAAGACGGCTCACGAAGTGTAGAGACATTCAGCCTTGGACCGCCGTAACGCGGCCTGCGGTCCGCCTGGAAACCAGAAACAAACGGCTGCTAAGTCTCTTCGCATGAGTTTCTAATTTCTACTACCAAACGGCCGACTCGGATATTCCCAAAACACCGCCTGGCAGGTGTAAACGAAATGACGCGTTGAAAGCATACAGCACGCTCACGATATCGCCATGGTCGGCCGCCGCCGTTAGCGAACTGTTCCCCAGACGATTCCTGTGCCTTCTTTGGAACCATCGGCGAAAATGCCGGCCGGTCCGCCAGAAGAGCCGCGTGAACCGACCGGGCTTCTGGCGGAAAAGGCGGGTCAACTAAACCATCTCTGAAATGGTACGCCTTGAGTAAGTTGCTCTCACTCCATTGATAGATGGCGGGACCGGTGGTCCTTCCGAATAGGCGGGTCCGGGAAACATGTTGCCACCTATGGTCTCGACGCTCTGAATGACACCTGGACGGCGCCCCAGGTTTCGGCAATCTGGAATAGCAGGCGGCCAAGATGGGTATACAGAGTAGAACCCGGAGTCGTCGACCATGACCAGACGAAGTTTGCTTACCAGAATTACCGGCAGGGGAAGGGTAGCTGGCGGCTTGCAGTCTCTCGGCTTGCTTTGGCTGCTAGCCGGGTCAGCAGGGGCAGGGTGGCCAGGAACCAGTGTGGAACTAGATCCCCCTCTTCCGTACGTCGACATGGCAGTGCTTGCATCCCGCGAGCCGCGTGCGGATCTTTCCTGTCGCGTTACATCCGACAAACCCGGCTTAGGATTCGATTTGCGCTTTCATTCCGGCTTCCGCGCCAGCGTTCCCACCAAGGTACTTGCAGATGCTGGCTGGTTGCAAGTGGTGATGCGCATTACGCCTGCAGCAGACAGCCAAAGCCCTGTGTACTTGCTGCACCGGTTCGCCATTCGAGATCTTCCCTCGGGGGCATACGGAGAGACCACCCTGACGAGCGGGTTCAGTCTCGGGCTCGGCAGCTATCGGGTGGACTGGATGATGCGCGACGCTCGAGAACGGGTCTGCTCCTCGCACTGGGATCTGGAAGCCAAGGCGGGACGCGGCCAACGCGACCTGCCGCTGACGCTTGGACCGAATATGGTCGCTGGCTGGGAAGAGGATGCTCCCCCGGTCAAGAGGGACCTCGCCCAGCCGCAACACATCAAGATCCTGTTGAACCTCACTCCAGCCAAGCCGCAGGAGAGTACTTTAAAGCCCAGAGATGTCATGGCTCTGTTTTCAATGCTGAGCAGCATTGCCCACGAACCCGGAGTCGACCGCATCGCTTTGGTAGCTTTCAATCTGCGCGAGCAAAGGATCCTTTACCGGCAGGACGCAGCCGACAGGATCGATTTTGCCGCACTGGCCAAAGCGGCGCAATCGCCCAAGGCGGGGACGATCGACTATCGCCTTCTACAGGACCCGCGGAGCGAAACCCGTTTCGTAACGAGACTACTTACCGATCAACTCGGCGCACAGACCGAGTCGCCGGATGCAATCATCATCGCCGGCCTCAAAGTCTTACTCGATAGGAACGTGCCTCTCGAATCGCTGAAAGCGGGAGGTGCGGCCAAGTGCCCGATCTTCTACCTGAATTACAACCCCGAGCCGATCGATGAACCGTGGGGCGACACTATCGGCTCGGCACTCAAAGCGTACAAGGGGGCGCTCGCATACAATATCATGCTTCCCCGGGATTTGGGCATTGCAATGAGGGACATACTGTCCCGGATCGCCAAGCGATCAACTTCGGAAGCCGCTGGGGCCGCGTTCTGACGTTACGGGGTTCGGGCACAGTCAGGTTAGCCGCCGCGTGATTACTCTCTTCAAACAGAAGACAGCAAGCCGCTCACAGTTAGCCTCGCGCAGATTGCACCTGTTTGGCTGAACCACGAACAGACACTCCTCAAAGTCAAGACGCACAGCGAACGGGCTGCCTTGCCGGCTGCCAGAGACGCCTCTCCCGCGCGCGGCTCTTTACGCACAATTTCACGTCAGCAGTCGGCCGAAAGCTTGTCGTAACACCGCGATATTACACGGCTCATCGCCTTGGAATCCCGGTGTTATGTTGTGACTGTCTCGGGACTGGCGGGGGTACGGATATCGGCGCCGGTTCCGGATGGCAAGAGATGGCCGCGGCAGAGAGCGCGGACACTCTTGCCGAGGCGGTCCCGCCGGTTCCTCCGGTAGAGACGCTGCCAACGTCGACTCTGGATTATCAGCGCGTCGTAGAAGAGAGTAGAACTTTCGATCCATTCGGTCACTATGCACGACCAGATGTGACGCGACTCCGAGCTCCAGAGCATACTTATCCTAGCCGATTAATCCGTTCGCAGTCATGCGGGAGGTCGTGGCCGTCGGCCGCGCGTAGGGGTTTCACCCGACCCGGGATATGCGGAGAACCGCCTGTCCGTCCGCGCAAGCCGGCCGACGGAAGTGACATCATCTACGCACAAGGATCTTCAGCGAGGCAGCCGTTTGGAAATCGATTGGCAAATGCGGCAACGTCGTCTGCCTGGGTGACCTGCTGCAGGCGGCGATACGAGTATGGAAACACCGATCGAAAGACCTCGCATGGCCGGACGTCTCACTGCGCCACCTCGCCTCGGCCGGCATCGGCAGTCGAGGCGAGGTGAGATCTCGATCAGTGGTGGCTTCGGGCTTAGTTCGTAGCTGTACTGACTCCGGCTGGCGTTGCGTGCTTAGGCTGTAGAAACTCAACACCGCTGGTGTCGCCCGCGAAGAACCAGGTGTGCAAAGCTGCAGGCTGCTCTGCGGGCGTTTCGTAAAATGACAACTTGGGGCCGTCGGTCGCCTCCTGCCGTAACGCTGGAATAGCCAGTATCGTAGCGATAATCCGCGTTCCTTCTTCGTTGTAAATCTGGACGACATCCCGGTTAAGTAACGAATTCTGCAGCTTCAGTACGTAATGGCCGGCGGGGAATACCGTCTCTTCCACTGCGAAGGACTTGGATACGGTGATGTTGGTCTTCTTATCCCACTCGTCGGCTTTCAGCGAAGGGATGAGCGCGCTGCTGATCAGACTGGTGGCCAGAGCGGCGAAAATCGGCAAATAGCGAAACATGGTTGTTCTCCTTTTTGTTCGTTCAGAGCTCAGGCGCGCCTCGGCGCCGAGCCGGCTATCTTCGTTGATGTACATGGCGGTCCTTCACTTCACCTTGCCAGCGGCGAGCCTCGGGCGATGGCGACGATCCGGACTGCGGATAATCCAAGAGTTCTTGGAACTGTTCTGCGTGTTTCCGGGCAACTTAAACTTCGTGCGAGTCCGCCCGCTTACTTGCAGTTTGAGCAAGGCCGCTGCGAATATGTGGCCGGTCCGGGATCTTGCCGACAAGCAGCCAAGCACAAAGCCGGCCGTCGTTCCGGATCGTTTCAGCGAAACCCTTCCTTGTTTGCTTCATTCACTTATGCATACCATCCACAGTGGTCAGGCATTCCCAACCTTATGATCGCTTTACCAAACCTTTACGAACTCGGTGTAAGTCTACATAACGGTTTGGTCATGTCGTCGGCTGCTTATCGTACGATCTCTCGATTCGTCATTTGCGCATGGGGGGAAACCGGCTTCGCGGCACTCATCGCTCCCGCAAGGTTAATACCTCCTTAATACCTCACTCGACACTCCGTGGGCGCCCAGACAGACCGTTCACCGTGCGCGGACGCCTTCTGGGCGAACTATCACCGTTAGTTCTCTTGCAGAAAGTAAAACACAAAACCCGTCCTCCACAGGGATTCGGTCGGTTCCAACACCTTGTTAACTGGCTTTGCATTGGGACCCATCGGCATAGTTCCTTCCGATTGTTGTCGTCACTCGCGCCGCTGGCATGTTACTCGCTGCCACCGATAGAGTCGCTGTTCTTGCGTTGCCCCTCCTGTTAGTATCGAAGTCACTTATGAGTTACCCCGTTTGGTGGGCAGTGTGCATGACGCCTTCGGCGTCGCAATCGCGAATGCGAAAGTGGTTGCGACTCACGACGCGACCAGGCGAAACGCGGAAACCACGACTACCCCCCCAGCGGCGAATTCGTTCTCTCGGCGCTACAGCCAGGCACGTACACCCTGAATGTCAAGGCAGCCGGGTTCAGCAAAGGCTTGGTAACAGGTCCGGAACTTAGCGCCACGGCGAACGCCTCGCAGGCGGTCACTCAGCAAGCCGGGCGAATAACTGAAACGCTAAAAGTCAAGGCAATGTGACGCAGACGGAACGACAGTTCCGCAGACGATGTACCTTGACGGTGCACAACAGACGACGCGCTTAAACGGGAGGCGGCGAAGAGCCAGTTCGCCTCGGTGAAGACCCGAAGGGCCTTTCAGGAAGGATCGAAGCGGCAGCGTCGGGTGCGGGACCGAAGGCCGGGCTCACGAACAGTTGATGGGGCAACTATACGGTCGCGGCCGAGCGGCTGCCTTAACCTCGCGGATGCGGATGGCTGCAAATCGTCAGGTCGCCGGTCGTTGAAACGAACGTCTGTGAACGTCTCAACTGGTGAACAAGCGGTACGTATGCGTACTCCCGCCGGGCGCGTTAACCGAGCCAGCACGCCAGGCGGGACGGATGTCATTCACATTATCGCCTGATAAGAAGCTCGCAACCCTGAGGCTCACGTCATCCTGCGGAGGTGTTATTTCTCATATAGACCCTTAAATTGGGCAAGTTCGGTGAGTGCAATGTCGGAAACCGCCCAAAAGGTCATCGATCCATTTGACCAATGAATGGCGTTGTACCCATTTCGCGAATAGCGACTCTCCGCCATCGGAGTCGGGTCCGCCGGCCACGTGAATACATTGATGACATGTTGGCGCCGCCCATAGACGAGCGCCGCGACCGGCCTGTCCATTAAATAGTCGAGCCGGCCGCCGATCAGCGGAAATCCTTGCGAAGTGAAATCCTTCACGTCGGGTGAAAAGTCGAGCTTGCCGTTGAACCATGGCTTCACTGTGTGCTGATTGGAGGAAGGCACGTCCAAGAGGTGGGTTCCGATCAGCGAGCGGATGTGATCGGAGAGGATGTTCTCCGCCACCAGGTCGTTTTCTACTGTTCGCCGTGGAGACGGGCGCATGTTCCAGGAAACCGAAACCGCGAGAAGAACGGTAGCCGCGATAGCAAGCCAACGCCAGGGTGGACTGCTCGCCACCGGCTTCGGCTCATTCGCAGTCGCCTGCCGCGAAGCGTTGCGGACGGAGCGCTCTAATTGTGCAGACGCCGTGTAATAAGGGGCAGCCGCTCTGATATTCGCTTTCTGCGTACGGAATCGCAAGTAAGCTTCGGAGCAGGCCTGGCAGCTCAAAAGATGGTCTTCGACGGAGCCGCTTGGGCCGGGATCCAACTCTTCATCCATGTACGCTTCGATCAAATCTAAAGAACAGTTCATTTATCAGACTCCATATCCCGCCCCTTGGCGCACTCCTCCAGACGTTTGCGCGCCCGGGAAAGCCTCGACATTACGGTGCCTACGGGCAATCCAGCCACATCAGCTATTTGCTGGTATGACATCTCCTCAAGCTCGCGCATCACAAGCACCTCGCGAAATGCATCCGGCAGGCCTTCGATGCAGTTTTGCATGATGCTCCTTTTGCTGGCCTTGACAAGCGCCTCCTCGGCATTCGGCGGGCTTACGGCCGGTGTGTGAGACGCTTCGTCAAACACCACGCTCATGACATTGCGCTTTTCGCGCCGGTGAAATGTGAAGCACGTATTGCGCACGATTTCGAGCAGCCATGACTTCCCATCGCCGCCTCTATAGCCGTCAAAGAATCGAAAGGCGCGCAGGTAGGCTTCCTGTACCGCGTCCTGTGCATCATCCTCATTCCGAGTCAGCCATCTCGCCAGATTATAAGCGGCATTCAAGTGCGGTAGCATGAGCTCTTCGAAGAGCCGCTGCCTGGACTCGGCGCTGGTGACGGAATTCTTCACATCGTAGGCTCCCGATAGAGATGGGTCGCTGCCATAGGGACGCCCAAAATGGCCGGCTGCGGAACGGTGACTTCGTTCCTTCGCTGTTTGCGCAGAAGTTTTGAAATTCATCATATGCCCGCCGGCTGCCCAACTCAGAGACTTTTCAAATATTCGACCAATTGATCCAGTTGCTTCGCGGATAGGGTCTGCTCGTACGACGGCATCCCATCACCGCCGTTCTTGATCTTAAGGCGTATACTTTGTTCGTTAGCCGGTGTGCCGTTGACCAGTTGGCCTCTTCTAAACAGCCCCTTCAGCGAGGGCCCCACTTTCTTTTCGCCCGTCTCCGCACTGTGGCATCCAATGCACCTCTCAAATAGCCTCTGCCCGGCCGCCGTGCTCTTTGCACGTGCGCCTTGGTTGGCAGCCGTCCCGCCTGAAGCGACAAGTGTTACGACGGCCACAAAGGTTCGCGCTGAGATCATTTGCAGCCGTCCACATCCAGGTGACGGGATACTGGGAGAAATATTCCCGCGTTCGAATCATTCTTCGCCGGAGGTACGTCAAGTCGAGATTCGAAGCGAGTTCTCCAAGACTTTATCGGCTAAGGGGAATAAACCGCCCCGCGTTCGAGTCTGGTATTCAGGAACGCACCAAACGAACTTGACGCGAGGTAAACTTGTCGAAAATAATCACTCACAACCACAACACCGATGGCGT
>Ga0208193_1000470_pt1 | contig 21943 bp, 20 predicted proteins | sample June2015DPH_17_2_FD_184716 | JGI IMG/M metagenome (GOLD analysis project Ga0208193, IMG submission 184716) | Peatland microbial communities from SPRUCE experiment site at the Marcell Experimental Forest, Minnesota, USA - June2015DPH_17_10... | ecosystem: Environmental > Terrestrial > Soil >... | reverse complement strand
GATGAACGCCCGGATGATCGTGACCTCGGGCACCGTGTCGTAAGCACCGCCCGTGTGGCCCGACAGGCCCTTCGCTCCCGCCAATGCGGTGAAGAATACGATCGCGTCCCGGCACAGTTGAATGTTGTGCCGCAGACTCGCTCTCTGCTCGTCGCTGAGGCTGGGCACCGCTGGGTCCAGCTTGAGAGCTTGGAGCCGGGTAAGGTCTATGGGAAAGGTTTCTTGGTTCATAATCCTGAGTCCAGCTGACTGCGATTCCGCTTAGTCGTCATCAAGACGCCTATATCAAGTAAGACGGCATGCCACACAATATATCGCATTGCAATACCCGGTGATGCCGGGACGCGAGCGCTTCATGAGGGCATGATGTGAGGTTAGCGCTCAAACGCATGCGTCGCAACGTGCGCCACAGCCATCTCGGCGGCGATCCCACGCGGCACACCGCCATGGGCGTCGGTTACGGTCTGGAACGCTTCGCCATGCTTCGGTACGGCATCGACGACATCCGCAAAATTGACGTCGCCCGCGTCGCGTAATCGAGTCGCCCTTGGCCTGGTTATGCTGCGCACGCGTACCCGGGGCAGAACGCTACTCGGCCACAGTTCGCACCGGCGCGTCAGGCTGGGGTTCCCAGGCGGAGCGGAGCATGGCGATGGCCGCATATGCGATGACACCCGTGACGACCCACCGCATCAGCGTGAGGTGATCGCCGAGCATCTTCACGAGCGGGAACGCGGCGATCGTGCCGACGATTCCGCCGAGCGTGAGTCCGACCGCGACCGCCGGTGCGAAGCGGCCGGAGCGCAGGAAGCCGAGACTTGCCACCGGAATCAACACGCCGTCGCTCGCAATCATGATCGGGTAGGCGGCGATCGGGTGCATTCCGAGGAACGCCAGCAACGCCATCGAAGGCGCATAGTTACCGATGCCGACACACATGAGCGCACCGAGGACGAAATTCGCCGCGATCGCCAATGCGAACCGCCAGCCCGCGAGCCCCATTGCCGTACCGGTCGGCGGGATGACGCCAAGGTTGGTCATGGCAAAGAATCCGGCGGCGAGCAGCAGGGCTACGCCCATGAACACCTGGATCACGCGGCGACGCATCCGGCTGACGATGCCGGCGCCGATCCAGGCGCCGGCCCCCGCACTGATGACCATTGCCATCAGAAGGATGGGCTCGACTTGGATCGTCGTGATGAAGAGCGCTGAACTGAAGATTATGCCCACGGCATTGCCGACGTTCAGCGTCCCCGGTATCAGTTCGTCCGGCGGGTGCCCGCGGAGCTTGAACAACGCCGTGATCTGCGCGTAGTTCCCGATGCCAAGCGTGTCGAGGAAACTCGTCACGCCGCCGATCACGATGTCGCCGCTCGATGGGCGGACCGGCCAGCGGCGCCTCCGTGTGGCCACCACCCAGGCGACGACGACGGCGATCTCGACAGCCGCGAGGCAGGCATAGACGATCACGAGTGCCGCCGACATAGTTCCCCCGCGACTGATACCCCACATTACCAAAATGCCGGGGGCCCCGTGTCAACTTAGCAAGTTTCACGATCTACGGAAATTTATAGCTGAGCCGTTCCCCAGCCACCGTGCCATCGCCCTCGCTCATCGACGCATTACCCCTGAGCCTCACTTCGCGTGCCGCACTGTCGAAGGCGATCCCTTCTGCCGCACCTCGTACGATATTGGCTCCCGAGGATGGCGTGTACGTGAACGTCGCTGGAGTGCCACGCAGAATCAGCAACCCTGCGTGCGCAGCATTCATTTCGCCCCTGTCCGCCAGGAACACGAACTTCTTCGAGCTGACTCTGACATGCCCGGAGAACACCCAGGATTTCCCGTTAGCGCCGCGTTCGAGCCGATGGGCACCGAATATCATTGGTTGACCGAGCGTCTCGGCGAGGTTGCCGAGTGCGGCATCAGAAGCTGGCTCGTTCGGGACGGCTGCAGATTGCGCGGTTGATGTTGCCGCGGGGACTTGCTGCCCTGCTGCAGCGACCGACTGCGCGCGAACCGTGGATGACCCGGCGAGCCCCAAGACGAGTGGTACGGCCACGGCCGCGACGGCGGCCGCCGCGAGCATAACTTTCTTGGGACCGTTCAGGCGATGAGCCAATTGATTATTCATAATTGCCTCGATTCTCGTCTTCAGATTCGAACCGCTGACGCCGGCGGCGCAGATGAGCGGTGACTCTAGAAAGTGCTGGCACACCCGCAATATGCCTTCTGCATACGCCCCCGGATCGGTGCCGCTCAGAAGAACTTCCTCATCGCAGGCGCGTTCACGTTCGGCTACAAGCCGGGCCCCGAGCCACCAGACAAGGGGGTAGAACCAAAGCAAAGCCTCAACCACCATGTGAAATGCCGCGGTGAGATTGTCCCGCCGGCGCACGTGACAGAGCTCGTGCGCGAGCACGGCTCGGAGTTGATCGGCAGATAGCCGACCTTCGATACCGTCAGGGATTAGGAGCACCGGCCGCAATAATCCAACGATTCCGGGTTCGAGCAACGACGTCGATGATCTCACTGGGATCGGAAAATGGATGTGGACGGGTATTGACGCATGAAGCGCACGCTGAATTCGACGCCAGCGCTTGAACCAGGAGACAAACACCGCCAACGCACCACACGTCCAAATCACAGCGAGAACAGTCAAAACAGTCGATTCAGATACCAACCCCGACGGCGAGACCCCTTCTGAGATAGTAGGTGTGACAAGGGGTTCGGCAATCTTGTCGATCAATACGACCAACGGCCGTGGTGCAGCTGCGACATGGTGCAAAGAAATATGGGCGCCTAGCGCCGTCAAGAGTGCAAAGGGAATGAGAAATTTCAGGGATGCCGTCAGCCATAAAGCGTAGCGGAGCTTCGCGGCATTGTGCCGCAAGAGATGCGCCAGCAAGGCCGCTCCCGCAGCGAAAAGAGTTGATTGCCAGAGGTGATTTACCACAAAGGCGACCATGGCGTACGGTCCTTTTACTTGCCGGATTTTCGGAGTGCTTTTCGAGCCTCTTCAATGTCATCGAGAGTGAGTTGTCCGGATTCGATCAGATGGGACATCAGCGGCGCGGCGCGGCCGCCAAAGAAGCCCAACAAATCGTCGACGAGTCGCCGCTGTGCCGTGCTCCGGGATATGATCGCTTCATAGATATGCGCGTTGCTGATCTTCTTGGCCCGGCGAACCGCGCCCTTGGTTTCCAACCGCGTGAGCATGGTTTGCACCGTCGTATGCGCCGGCCTGTCCTTTTCTGGAAGAGTCTCCTGAATCTCTCTCACCGAGGACGCTCCGAGGTTCCACAACGCCTCCATGATCTTCAGTTCGAGCCGACTAAGTCTCGGTTGCTTCATATCCGCGCTCCTACAAGTGTAGAAGAGGCTACGACAACATGCGGGAAAGTGCAACAAGGATAAGCCGCGTCGCAACTCGTGCCCGTATCTGAAGGGTGCCTGAGACAGTCAGGGCATCCCTGACGGTTGGTATCGGAACCCTCGGTCTTCACACCGTTGGGACGGGCAAAGTCATACTCTCTCGGTACGTCTGGTCACGATGCGAACAGTCATTCCTCGCCCGGCGTCTGATTCGCGTCTCTCCGCTGCCTGGCGTTCTGCAAAATGATATGGCGCCGACGATTATCCACAATTCCCCACTCTTTGATCTCCTCGAAAGATCGAAAGCAGCCGAGGCAGGTAAGGTCGTCGTCCAGGCAGCAATTTCGTATGCACGGGGATTGAACGGTGGTGTCCATATCACTCATCTACACGCTCAGAATTGCGAGGCTCCGAATTTGACACACTGGCGTAGGGGAATCCGGGCGTCCATCACAACGACAGTGATATGGTCGAGGCCGATTCATGTGTGAAACGAAAGGAGCCAAACAAATCACGTAAAGCAATACGACCGAATCGTTGCGTTGGGAGCTGGCTGAGTGACACCCCGGCTGGAGCTCCATAGCAGGATCAGCGATTGACTACGTCGCAGGCCGGACGCTTACGGTTATCCAGGAAAGGAGACTCACTAAGCAGTGCCGACCTCGATGGCATCGACCCGTTCCGGGTAAAACGCCAGGTGCTCCTTGATTTCCGATACGGCCGCATAAGGGGTTTCGTAGGTCCAGACCGCATTGACCGAGCGTTCCCCGCCGGCGGGAATGCTGTAGTAGGAGCACTCGCCCTTATAGGGGCAGTAGGTCTGGTGCGAAGTCCGTTGCAGTTGCGTCATGTCGACGTCTTTGCGCGGAATGTATATCACCGGCGGGTAGGCCGCTTCCTTCAGGGTCAGGGCGTCACGGGTATCGGCCACGCGTTTGCCCTGCACGGTGACCGTGACCCGGGCACTCGCCGGGCTGATCGTGATTGGATGATCCGGACCCGGAATTCTGATTGGCTTGCTGTTCATAAGTGAGCTCCTGCAGGTTACATCTGGGGTGCATGCCGAGCGCGGCCTCAGAGCTTGGAGCCGCCGTCGACGCGGACGATGTCGCCGGTGATCCAGCCTGCGTCCTCGGAGGCAAGAAATGCTACCACCGGGGCGATGTCGTCGGGCTGGGCCACGCGCTTCAGCGCCTGCAAGCCAAGCGCGACTTCGCGGCCGGCCTCGGTCTTGGTGAAGTTCGACATGTCGGTGTCCACAACGCCTGGGGCAACCGCATTGACACGGATGCCGCGCGCGCCCAGTTCAGCCGCAAAGTGTTTCACCAGCGTCTCGATCGCGCCCTTGGTTGCGCCATAGGCGGACAGCGTACCGGCGGAGGCGCGGGCCACGAGAGAGGAGGTGAATATGATATTGCTACCCTTGCACAGCACCGGCAGCAACTGCTGTACCAGGAAGTATGGCGCCCGGACATTGACGGCAAAGAGATTGTCGAAATCCTCGATCTTCATGTCCTCGATCTTCGCCGACTTCGAGATGCCGGCGTTGGCGACCAGGATGTCGAGCCGATCACCGACGATGGCGCGGACCTGCTTGGCCAGAGTGTGCGGACCGTCCGCCTGCCGAAGGTCGGCGCCGACCTTGTCAGCTTTGCCGCCGGCCTTGCGAATCTCGGCAACGACGGCGTCGGCTTCCTTCTCACTGCTGCTGAAGTGGACCAGCACCTGCGCGCCTTCCTTCGCCAGAGCCAGGGCGCTGGCCCGGCCGATGCCGCGCGAAGCTCCGGTAACGAGAGCAGTTTTACCTGAAAGCTTGTTCATGACTTCGATATCTCCTGGAAATGAGGCTGACGTTCAGGCAGCGGTGTCTTCGGATAAGAACATGGAAACGTGCCGGACGAAGCGCTCCGGATATTGGTACAGCGAACCGTGGCTGGCATCCGGATAGAGGATCAGCTGCGCGTTGGGAATGTTCTGCTGCAGAATATACGAGTTGATGGTGTAAATGATCACATCGTGGTCCCCGTTGATGACCAGCGTGGGCTGTCTGATCGCATTCAGATACTCGTAAGGATTCTCCCGCGGTGCGCCCCACTTGGACAACGCCTCGATCTGTGCCGGTGCGACCTTCCCGTTCACTTCCGGGTCGCGGTTCTCGCGGCGCAGACGGAAGCGCTTCAGGAACGCGGCGCCGGCGGCCTGGCTGGTTTCCGTGGTGTCGAAGTGCACGTGCTGCCACAACTCGTCCGGCCTGGCATAACTTTTACCGAAGATAGCCTGCGCCTCCGGCGTCAGCGTAGCCATGCCCTCGCCGCTGCGCGGGCCGGTACCGACCAGCACGAGACGGCGCACCAGCTGCGGCTCAGCCAGGGTCAGCGCCTGCGTCACGGTGCCGCCGATGGAGAACCCCAGCAGATCCACCTGCTTCCGGCCCAGGGCCTTGATGAAGGTGGCGGCGTCCGCGGCCATGCCCTCGATGGTGGTGGGGACTTCGCCGGAGCTGCTGGAAATGCCGGCGTTGTCAAACAGGACCACTTCGCGGTCGCGCGCCAGGCCGTCGGTCACCGCCGGGTCCCAATGGTCCATGGTGCCGGTGAAGTGCATGAACAGCACCAGCGGCGCGCCGCCAGCCTTGCCGAGGCGGCGGTAGGCGAAGCGGATACCCCGGGCTTCGACATATTGGGTGGGGGCGGTTTGATGAGTGTGCTGGGTCATTGGGATTTCCTTTGGTTGGCGCGGAGCAAACCTCCGCGCCTGGAGATGGTCAGTTAGCGCTGTGTCCGCCATCGACATTGAGGACGTGACCCGTGATGAAGCGGGCGTCGTTCGACGCAATGAATACGATGCCATCGGCGACTTCCTCGGAGAAGCCGAGGCGACCCAAGGGAACCTGCGCCGCCAAGGCTGCCTTGTTCTCCGCGGTGCCGGTGAAGCGAGTCAGCATGCCGGTATCGGTGGGGCCGGGCGCTACGGCATTGACGCGGATTCCCGACTTGGCGATCTCGAGTGCCACCGACTTGGTGATGCCTTCGACGGCGTGCTTGGCGCCGACATAGATCGAGGCGAGAGCCGCACCCTCATGCCCGTAGGTCGAGGAGATATTGATGATGTTGCCGCTTCCCTGAGCCTGCATGGCGCGCACCTCATGTTTCATGCTCAGGACCACGCCGAGAACGTTGGTCTCGAACGTCGCGGCAAAACTTTCCGCGGTCTGGTCCGTGATCGGGCCGACCACACCTTCCGTGGCCGCGTTGTTGACGGCGACGTCGAGACGGCCGAACCGCGCGACGGTCTTGTCGACGAGGACCCGAACATCCTCCTCCTTGCGCACGTCGGCGTTGATGAACTCGGCTTCCGAACCGAAAGAGCGCAGTTCCTCAACGAGCGCCTTGCCGGCCTCGTCACGACGACCGGAAACGACCACTTTCGCACCCTTCTTGGCGAACGCTACGGCGGCAGCGCGACCTATGCCTGTCAAGGCTCCGGTGATTAGTACGACTTGCTTGTTCATGATAATGCTCCTAGTCGTTGAAACAGATAATTTATTGAATAACAGTGGGTTGCCTGTCAATTACCCCCGTTCCATGGCAGCGACTGTAGACCCCCATGGCGGCGCTGAAAAATACTTTGTAAGCTGAGGGGCATACCTTTAAAACATGGAATGACTATGGAACTGAGGCACCTGCGCTATTTCATAGGCGTGGTCGAAGAAGGCAGCCTGACGACCGCGGCGGAGCGGCGCTTGCACATTTCTCAGCCTGCGCTGAGCCGGCAAATTCGCGATCTGGAGTACCAGGTCGGGGCCGAACTGCTGTCTCGCAGTATCCACGGCGTCGAGCTGACCGCCGCGGGGAAAGTCTTTCTAGACCATGCCCGGCTGGCCCTGGCGCAGGTTGATGCCGGGGTGGAAGGGGCGCGCCGGGCGGCGCAGCCGGCAAAGAAGACCTTCGCCATCGGTTTCCAGACCGGGGAGGAGATGAACTGGCTGCCGCACGGGATGCATGTGCTGCGCGACGAGTTGAAAAACACGCAGGTGACGGTCTCCAGCGACTATTCGCCGGACTTGGCCGAGGCGCTTCTTCGCGGCCGGCTCGACGTGGCCTTCATGCGCGTCGAGCCGGCCTTTGACTTGGGCTACGAAGTTGTGGACCGGGAGCCGCTGATCGTTCTGATGCCGAGCGACCATCGCCTCACTGCCCAAGAAGCAATTCACCCGAAGGAATTCGCCGGCGACATCTTCATCGGCGGCTCGAAGAAGGCCACTGTCCTGCGTGCGGTGACGGAGGATTATCTGCGGCGCTCAGGACTCGACATCAAATTGGATCATGGCGTGGATAACGTAACGATGGCCATGTCCTTGGTTGCGTCCACGCGGGGGTTGGCGTTGATGCCCAGCTATGCGAAGAATATGTTGCCGTGGTCCGTCGTCAGCCGTCCGCTGGAAGGTGAAGCGCCGACGATCGATCTGGCTGTGGGCTATAGCAAGGCGAACAGTTCGCCGATTCTCAAATTGTTCCTGTCCAGGGTCGGAGAACTACGCACCGCCGCTCTGGAAAAGAAGCGCTAAATCCTCGCCCGCGCGAGTGGGGGCATCTGCGAATTGTGCGACGCAGCGGAGACACCGCTGGTTTACTCGTCCCGAACAAGATGAAGGCTCGCAAATCCGATTCGCGGTGATCGTTACGCATGCGGATGGCAGATCGCTCCAAAGCGGAAGAGAATGGCCCGAATCGCTTCCAAATTGGCGCTGCCAAGGGCGCCGTATCAAGCACGTGAGCAAAGCGTAGGGATTGTCGAATTTGCCGCTCGCCGTTCGTTTAGAGGCAGACAACCGGCATGTTGCCGGCCAGTGAGGGATCCAACCATGAAGAATTACCTGCTCAGCGTTTGCTATCCAGCTGAAAGTACCCAGCCTTCGCCCGACGTGTTGAACAGGATCATGAGCGACGTCGCTGCCGTGCGAAAAGAAATGCAGGCTGCGGGGGTTTGGTTATTCAGCGGCGGCCTCTATCCGACCGGTTCCGCTACGGTGTTGCGGCATCAGGACGGTGAGATCGTGATTACCGACGGGCCATTCATCGAAAGCAAAGAACAAATTGGTGGATTTACGATCCTGGCGGCGCCCGACCTCGACGCTGCCATCGCGTGGGCTGGAAAACTGGCGCGCGCCGCCACGACACCGATTGAAGTGCGCCCGTTTATGGAGTGCAGCAACTGAGCTCGGAAATCGAAGGGACTTTTCGCCGCGAATATGGCCGCGCGGTGGCGGTTCTCACCCGCTTCCTCGGCGACATATCGCTTGCCGAGGAAGCGGTGCAGGAGGCCTACGCGACCGCACTCGAACGATGGCCGAGGGCCGGCATCCCGCCTTCGCCGGCTGGGTGGATCATCGCCACCGCCCGCAACAAAGCGCTCGACCGGCTGCGCAGGGAATCCACCAGAGCCGATCGCGAGCGTGCCGCCCAAGTGTCGGCCGATCAGGAGGAATCCGAGGAACAGGAGGAACCTGAGGAACATGATGTGCGTGACGATCACCTGAGGCTCATATTCACCTGTTGCCATCCGGCTCTCGCATCCGAGGCACAGCTGGCGCTGTCGCTGCGATTGTTGGGGGGACTTACCACAGACGAAATCGCCCGCGCTTTTCTCGTGCCCGTCTCCACCATGGCACAGCGGATTTCGCGCGCAAAAGCGAAAATCCGCGACGCCGGCATTCCTTATCGCGTTCCGGAAGCCGCCGAACTCCCCGTACGCTTGCGCGCGGTTCTCATGGTGGTGTACCTCATCTTCAATGAAGGATACAGCGCCTCATCGGGCGACCAATTGGTGCGGCCAGATTTTTGTGACGAAGCCATTCGACTCGGCCGACAGCTGGCGGAACTGTTGCCCGAGGAATCAGAAGTCATCGGACTGCTGGCACTCATGCTGTTCATCGACGCCCGCCGCGATACGCGCGCAGTGGGTGGGAACTTTGTGAAGCTGGCCGACCAGGATCGCGACTCATGGAATCAACTGCACATTGAGGAAGGTCGTTACCTGCTGCGCATCTGTCTCGAGCGCAACCGGCCCGGGCCCTACCAGCTACAGGCCGCGATCAACGCGGTGCACTGCGATGCCCCAACAACCGCGGATACTGATTGGCAGCAGATTGTCATGCTTTACGATCAGCTGATGGCAATTGCGCCAAGCCCGGTAGTTGCACTCAATCGGGCCGTCGCGGTTGCGGAACTCGAGGGCGCCGATCGCGCATTGCGCTTAGTCGATGAAATCGAATTGCGACACTACCATTTGTTTCACGCAGTTAGAGCCGACTTCTTGCGCAGGCTCGGACGTTCCGCCGACGCCGCAACGGAGTATCGGATCGCGATAGAAAAGTGCGCAAACAAAATGGAACGCGACTTTCTCGTTCGACAATACCGCTCCCTACCAGGGCAATAGTGCAAGCGGTGCTTGCACTCGATTCAGGGCCGAAAGAACCCGCGAAGTGCGTGCAGCGTTTCCACAGGCTTCTCTTCCGGGATGAAATGCCCGCAGTCGATGGCTTCGCCAATGGGCGACGAAACAAATTCGCGCCACGTCTCGAGCGGCCGAAACACCTTGCCGACCACGCTGCGCGCACCCCAAAGTATCAGAGTCTGGCAGGCGATCTTGCGTCCGGCGGCCACGTCGGCGCGGTCGTTGGCGAGATCGACGGTGGCGCCGGCTCGATAGTCCTCGCAGGTCGCGTGGATGCCTTCCGGCGTTCCAAAGGTGCGCAGGTACTCGGCGATCAGCGCGCCGCTGAACGCCGTCGAATCGGTCGATAGCTTCCTAAATGCCGTGCCCAGCCAAAGAGCGGGGTCATGGCCGATCAGTATCTCCGGAAGGGGCCGCGGTTGGATGAGGAAATACCAATGGAAATACGCGGTCGCGAGCGCCATCCCGCCCTGTTCGTAGACCGCCTTGGTGGAGACGATGTCGAGAAGGGCGAGGCGCTTCACTGCGGCCGGGTGATCGAGTGCGAGACGGTACGCTACGCGCGCGCCGCGATCGTGGGCGCCGATCAAAAATTCGTCGTGGCCCAGTGCGGCCATGACCTCGATCATATCGTTCGCCATCGCGCGCTTCGAGTAGTTGGAGTGATCGGCCGTGCCTTCGGGCTTGCTGCTGTCGCCATAGCCCCGCAGGTCCGCACACACCACGAAGTACTCGTCGGCGAGGGCCGGCGCCACCTTGTGCCACATGCGATGCGTCTCAGGGTAACCGTGCAGGAGCAATAGCGGAGCGCCCTTGCCGCGGATTGCGACGTTGATTGTCGCACCACTCGTCTTGATCCGTCGGTACTCGAAACCTGGCAAACCGGATTCAGACGTCAGCACCATGGGTCACTCATAGGAACTGATTCAGCCACTCGATCCAACGGCGGTACACGTCGCGTTGCCGTACCGGATCGGCGGGGCTGTGCCCGCCGACCGGGTAGGCATAGAACTCGGTGCGCACACCCTGGTCTTTGAGCGCGTGGTACAGCGCGTAACCTTGCGAGATGGTGACGCGATAGTCGCCGGTGTCCTGCAGGATGAGCGTCGGCGTTCGCATGTTGGCGTAGTACGTGATGGGCGACTGTTCCACCCAGTGCTTCATCCAGTCACCCGTATACGGCGAACCGCCGATGGCCGAGGCGCGGGCGACGTTCGAGTCGGACAGATTGTATTGGTCGATGAGGTTGGTGACCGGCGCGCCGGCGATCGCCGCCTTCCAAAAACTGGCGTGGCCGATCAGCCAGCTGGTCATGTAGCCACCGTAGCTCCAGCCGGTGACCGCGATTTTGGATTCATCGACGATGCCGCGCTTCTTCACGGCCTCGAGGCCGGCCAGCACATCGCGGCCGGGACCATCACCCGAGTCATCCGCGATGGCGCGCTCGAAGTCGTTGCCCTCGTTGTCGCTGCCGCGATAGTTCGGCTCGAACACCAACCAGCCCTGTGCCGCGATGATCTGTGCGAACACGTTGAAGCTGTCCTTCGAGGAATATCGAGGACCGCCGTGGATGTAGAGGACCAAGGGCAGTCTCCCGCCCGCTTGGTAGTGCGGTGGATAGGTGAGGATGCCGTTCTCCTCCCAGTTCTTCGGCGCCTGGTCCGGGCTCTGCCAGCGGATCGCCTCGCTTCGGCCGAGGGTGAGGGCCGCCGCATTGTCGAAGGCGTCATTGAGGTGCGTGAGCTGGCGGGGCTGCTTCGCTTGGGGATCGGTCAGGTAGATTTCGACGGGATGGTGCGGGGCGCTCGCCACGAAGGCCACCTGATTGCGCGGCCCCACGGCCGCATCCAGCCAAAAGGCCCCGTCCAGTGAGAGGTTGCCGATGGCCAGGCGCGTGGGCTTGCCGGCGAGCGGTTGGATCCACAGCACCGAGGTGGCATCGTCGTTGGCGCCCGTCACAACGGCGCGACTGTCCGGCGTCCAAAGCGCGCGGAACACATCGCGGTCGAACGCGCGGGTCAGGTTCTCGCCATCGCCTTTCAGTCCGCTGGTGACGTAGATGTCGTTGTAATTGCGGTTATCGCCGTCCCGGGGATAAATGTAGGCCAGGTGCTTGCCGTCCGGGGCGACGACGGGGAAGCTGGCAAAGCGCGTATGGCTGGTGCTGGGTTCGGACTGGCCGGTCGCGAGGTCGAGGATCTGCGGAGAGCTCTCGGTTCGATCGCCGGAATAGGTATTCTCCAAACGCACGTATGCCAGCCGTCTGCCGTCGGGCGTGAATCCGATGGGCGAAGCCGGCGGTCCCGGCGGAAAGGCGACCGGCAGGCTCCAGGTCCCTGAGGTCAGCCGCTTCTCAGCGTTCTTAGAATCCGCCGTGCCCGCGGCGGAGACCAGCCACAGATGCGTGGGCGGCGCCTTCTCCTTGACCAGGAAATCATTGTCGCCCACCTCGAAGGCATCATCGAATTTGTCGGCGCCGGTTTTCTTCGGCGCCTCGTCGGCGGCGGCAAAGGCGAGCGCCGAGCCGTCTGGCTGCCACGCAAACTGCTGAATGGAAGTGGGGTGATGGGTGAGCTGCAGAGCGTCGCCGCCCGCCATGTCGAGAATGAAGATCTGGTTGTGCTTGTCCCCGTCCTGCGCGAGGAACGCCACGCGGTTTCCGGACGGCGACCAGCGCGGAAACGAGACGGACTTGCGGTCGTGGGTGAGGTCGCGCTCCTTGCCGGTGGCGATGTCGACGGCCGCCAACTCCGCCACGTTCAGGTCCTCTTCATAATCCGAACGGGTGACCACGGCCGCCAGCGTCTTACCGTCGGGGGCGAACTGTGGATCGGAGACTCGAATGATCTTGGCCACCCAGGCAAGGTCGAAGGTCGGACCGGGCGTCGCGCCGATAGGCAGACGGGGGCGCGCGGCCGCAGCGGACGGCACATCCGAGGATGCCGGGCTCGCTACCGCCTCGCTCCATGCGGATGTCGTGGCGACGCAGAGGCCAAGCAGCGTGAATGCAACAGCGGACCGTCGGAGGAACTGGAAGTGCATAGAAGTGTCCTGTCGAGTCGATTAAAGAATGCGGTCGTCACTGACGGTAGCCTTTCGGCCTTCCCGATACCTGCCTTTCCCGCCGAGAACTCTGCGATCCCCGACCAATGTGTTTTGCATTGGCAGCAGCTGCGCGCGCCGGCTTTTTCGAGCACACAAAGCTCCATGCCAGCCCCAAGATGTCGCGTAGCTCCTTGGGATCCATACGTGACAGCCGAGCCAAAACAGTCGGATGATCAGCATAGTGATCCGTAATGTAATAGATCTCGGGTTTTGTCTTGATTAGCGCGGCGCGCAGATCGCGATCAATCCGGAATACCGCGCAATTAGCTTCCGCGGATTTGTTGGCCGGCACGCAAGCCAATAGGTTGCCGCGCACCTTGAGAGCCGGCGACCCGTACATCGTACTCTGCACCACATCGGGCAACGTGAGTGCGACCTCACGAACCGTGTCGAATGTAATGTGCGCTCTTACCAAGAGATCTGTGCCAGCACGTTTCGGAAGCCCATCCCCCAGCGCTTTCCGGCCAGTAGCGAACATGCTAGGTTGGACCGGATCGCAATGCCTTCATGATCGCTCCGCATTTGCCGCCTGTCCACTACCTCGGGGTTTGATATGAATCGTGTTCTCTTGTCGCTCGTTCTGCTTTGCTTCGGATCGCCTCAATGGGTGTCTGCGGAGACCCTCGCCGTTCGATTCGGACAGCTCGTTGCGGGCAAGGGCATCGTCGTTCGGGACGCGGTGGTTCTTGTAGACGGAGACCGGATCAGCGCCGTTGGATCCGGCGATGGATTCGTCCCGGCGACGGCTCGCCTGGTCGACCTGCGACCGCTCACGGGCATCCCGGGCATGATTGATGTACATACGCACATGACGTTCTACTGGGACCGTACGCCGGGCTCGCGGCCGTGGACGCAACTAGGGAAGCTCGGGACTGCGGTGACGGTATTTCTGGCCCAGGAAAATGCACGCAAGACTCTTGAGACCGGCGTGACAACCGTGCGAGACCTTGGGAGCTGGGAGGGTGCCGATCTCGCCATGCGTTCCTTGATCGAGCGTGGCGCGATGACAGGGCCGCGAATGTTCGTCGCGGGATGCGGCTTGCACATTACGGCCGATGCTTTCCGGCCAGGGTTCGTCGAACCCGACCCCTGCCGCGTCGACGGCGTTGCGGAAGTGCAGCGCGCAGCGCGACAGCAACTCGCCGCGGGGGCGGATTGGGTGAAGATGTACGGCTCCACAGGCAGCGGCGATGACGTGACCGGGTTTGAGACTTTCAGTTTCGAGGAAATGAGGGCTGCCGCCGAGGTGGCGCACCGTGCCGGCAAGCGCATAGCGATCCACTCCTATGGCGCGGACGGCGCCCGCGACGCCGTCAAGGCCGGCGCCGACACGGTTGAGCACGCCGTGGACATTGACGACGCGACGTTTGCCGAGATGGTAAGGCGAGGGACGATTTACGTGCCCACCGTGGATCACAACCGGTACTACATCGACCACAAGGACGAATTCGGTTATGACCAGAAGGCGGTGGATGGATTGAACGCCTTCATCCAGAGGAACATGCAAACGTTGCGGCGTGCCATCCAGCAACACGTAAAGGTGGCGATGGGATCCGACGCCGTATTCACGGGATTCGGCGAAAACACGCGCGAACTCGAGTGGCTCGTCAAGGCGGGAATGACGCCTGCCCAGGCACTCGAAAGCGCGACCGGCGTCGGAGCGGAGGTTCTGGGCAAGTCAAAGGAACTTGGCATCGTCACCGCGGGGGCGTTTGCTGATTTGGTCGCACTTGACGGCGACCCGTTGAAAGACATTTCCGCAATTCGCAACGTCAAGTGGGTCATGAAGGGCGGCAAGGCCGTTGTCGATAAGCGGTGATTTCGGAGACAAGATATGAGACCGAACAGTAGTCTACCAGTCGGGCACATCGTTCGCGGGCACTGCCTCTGCGGCGCGGTGCAATACGAAGTTCGCGGACCGCTTCGTTCGGTGTTTTATTGTCACTGCAGTATGTGCCGGCGGGCCAGCGGCCACTTTGTCGCCGCCACGGCGTGCGCGCGTGAACATTTGGTCTGCGCTGCCGGCGACGCCTTGCACTGGTACCAATCGTCAGCGGCGGCACGCCGCGGGTTCTGTCGACACTGCGGGTCCAATCTGTTTTGGGACCCTGTCGGTGAGCCACGTATGTGCATCATGGCTGGGACGTTGAACCCACCGACCGGGCTTGAAGCCAAGGGGCATATCTTCGTCGCAGATGCGGGCGACTACTACCACATCGATGATGGACTGCCGCAGAGCGCTAACTGGGGTCTGCCACTCGAGGTCGCCGGGATCTAAGTTCCAACCAGCATGCATCCGATTACGGCAAACTCTTGAGCCAGGCAATCACATCTGCCGCCAATTCGATCCGCCGATCCGACCAGACGTGGTCGGTCGGCACATGCGTCTTGGTTACCTGGTGGCCGCCTTTGCTGCGGATCGATGAAACCAGGGCATCATCACCTTCTACGTTGTTGTCATTGGAGGTCAACACCAGAAGAGGCGTGTCGATAAGTCCATCAGCGAGTGCGTTGAAGCTAAATTCGCCCGCGTGGGCCACGAGATCGCTCGCCATGCTCTCGGCCGTTACGCCGGCCAGGCTTTCCATATCATCAGACATCAAGGCGACCAGTTTTTCATGTGGGTGTGCGGCCGTCTTTGCTACGTCCCACGCCGATATCAATACAGCTCCGCGAATTTCATGATCGCGGGCGGCGACCGCCGCCGTGATTGCGCCCCCCATGCTGTGGCCGGCGAGTACGATGCGCCGCGGGTCGAGACGCAGGGATGTTGCAATCTTCGGGTCACGGAGGTAAGCAAGGACCGCTTCGGTGTCTTCCAGGTTGCCTTCAAAGCTGAACTTCCCAGGGCTTCCCCAAGAGCCGCGATAATTGAAAGTGACGGCAATCCAACCGGCACGTCTCACCGCCTGGGCAAGATCCAGATTCTTTTCATTTCCCGGCAGACCGTGGAGAAGGATGAACACCGGATGCGGACCTGCACCCGCCGGCAAGTAGGCGAGGCCATTGATGGGAACACCGTGACTCGGAACATGAAGGACCACTGACGAAGCCGGGAAGTGCTGGTCGGGGGCAGGGTCGGTGGATATTTCTCGCGGAATATTTGCGGCCGAAGCGACCGACATGAACAGAGCCGCTGCCATGCCGGCAATCAAAAACGAACGCATGTGAATCTCCCGAACCACCTTCTCGTTGGGTCTATCGCAACTGGTGAGACGAATATCGCAGAATCGTCACTCCGGCTTGTGGCACACGACTTCGATGTTGTTGCCATCCGGATCAAAAACAAATGCCCCATAGTAGCTCGCGTGGTAGTGCGGTCTGAGTCCCGGCGCCCCGTTGTCTCTGCCTCCAGTGGCGAGGGCGGCGCCGTAGAATGCGTCCACCTGAGCACGCGACTGCGCGGTGAATGCAAAATGCACGGGGCCGCTTGGCCGCACGCCGCTTCCAATCCAGAAGAATGGCTTGCCGTCGGCGCCAAAGCCCACGTGGGCATCGCGGCCGGTTTGTTCTGCCGTCACTTCCACGACTAGACCGATTGAAAGAGGCGACAGTGCTCTTGTGTAAAAGGCTTTCGAACGATCTAGGTCCGCCACAGCAATTCCCGTATGGTCGAGCATCTTGGTCCTCCGATCTTGGGGTGCTGTGAAAGCTTACAGGATAACCACCGCTTGAGCAGCGAAAGGCCGCCCGGCCCATGGACCGTGCGGATATGGCTCGGCGGTGGATGGCGGGGACAATGGACTGTTGTCTGCTAAAGTGGCGGGCCGGTTCTGCGGGCCGGCGCTTTTAATTCGCGAGGTGAGCCATGGCGCTCGGCGCCACGATCTACGTTTTCAATATCGAACTCGCCGATTCGGACCGCGGTGTTTATCAGCCGTTGCAGTTGCGCGTGGCCAGGCATCCATCGGAAAGCGAGGAATACTTTCTGACGCGCGTCCTTGCGTACTGCTTGGAATATACCGAGGGGATCAGTTTCTCGAACGGGCTGTTCGAACCGGATGAGCCGACGATTGCCGTGCGAGATCTGACGGGGGTGCTGAGCGCATGGATCGACGTGGGCGCGCCGGAGGCGGCGCGACTGCATCGGGCGGGCAAGGTTGCGCCGCGGGTGGCCGTCTACACGCACAAGGACGGAGGACAATTGGCTGCGCGCCTGAGCCTCGAACGCATTCATCGTGTCGAGGCACTCGAGCTCTACGCGTTGGATCGAGGCCGGCTTGCGGACCTTGCAGCCAAACTCGCACGGCGCATGGAATTTTCGCTCACGGTCGCGGAGCGGCATATTTATCTGTCGCTTGGTGGGGATACGATTTCCAGTGTGGTCGAGAGGATTGTGGTCGGCCGTCCATGATGTGTCGCAGGGAATATGTGCACCGAACCCGACTATAGGTGACTGATCCGCACTACGAGTTCGGCCTGGCGGTTGACGCCAACCTTGGCCATGATCGCCTTAATCTGGGCCCGGACTGTGCCGATGGAGACATCCCGCCGCGTCGCGATCGTTTCCGCTGAGCCTCCCTCCGCGATACCTTGAGCGATATCGACCTCGGAGGGGGTCAATGCGTATAGTGTTTGCAACAGGGTGGCCCGTCTTGCGTGGGAGCTTGTGATTCCGCGAGCCACGACAAGCGCGCGCGGCTCAAAGTTAAACTGATACGGCTGATGAGGCAGCGGGAACACATCGAGTACCAGCTGCGGACCGGAGTTTCGACTTCGCACAATTACTGTACGAAGGAGCGGAGGACCGGGCTTCTGCGCCGCAACCGTCGCGTCGAGCGCATCATCCAACACCTTGGCGTCGTCCGGCCGATCGGGCTGAAGCCTTCCCGCCTTGAGCTCCAGACCTCGTCCACTAGTGACCAGTATTTCCGCAGATTGCGTGAGCGCTTTGGCGTTACCGCGGCGGTCGCAAATAAAGGCCGGAATGGACAGAGCTTCCAGCGCTCCAGTCAGAACAGCGATGCCGTGACCCCGCAATGCCCTATGAGCGCGCACGGCGGTACGAACATGGGGCGCCAACGCGGCGAAAGTCCGGCGCTGCCCATCCGTGATGAGTCCCTGTCGTTGCGAGCGAAGTATGCCCAACGAAATAAAAGATTCCTCGTGTCTGTCCAGAATCGCCATACAAGTGAACGGAATATCGAATGGGCGAAGAAATTCCTGGTAGAACGGGTGTCGGTCGCACTCCCTCGGCGTCATGAAATCCGAATCCGATATGACCTTGAGTGTCGGCGCATCCTGAATCACCGGGACGCGTGGATTGATTTCCGTAGTGGCAGCGAATACTTTGTAAGCGGCCGGGTCAATGTTGGTGAAAACATTGAATAGAACCGACGCATTTGAGTCGAAGCCGGTCAACTGACCCGAGCGCGAGCCGGTGATATCGGCAAAGGATTGCATGGCCGTCTCCCAGCTCTGTGCACCTACCGCCGCGGATTGGAACGCGTCAATGATCGCGAGGTACTGTTCGTCATTTAGAATCAAGGTCTGACAAGCTCCACCGCAACGGCGCTGAAACTGCGGCACGAGGATGGTAGCGCACTACGCGCGGCCGCCGCGCCTTCGAACGCATTATCTACCGCGCTGTAGGATCGTGAAATTAGTCCAGCTTCAACCGTGATCGAGTTCGGCGAGATAGTCGCGCGGGCGCAGGAAGTCCTGGTATAGCCGCGCTTCCGCTGATCCCGGTTCGGGATGCCAGTCGTAGTCCCAGCGAACCAGCGGCGGCATCGACATCAAAACCGACTCCGTGCGGCCGCGGGATTGCAGTCCGAACAACGTTCCGCGATCGTAAACCAGATTGAATTCCACGTAGCGGCCGCGCCGGTACAGCTGGAAGCGGCGTTCCTGCTCGTTGAAGGCTTGATTCTTGCGTCGCTCGATGATGGGCATGTAGGCGGGTAGAAAGTGATCGCCTACGCTGCGCAAGAAGCCGAACGACCGTTCGAATCCACCTTCGTTGAGGTCGTCGAAAAAAAGGCCCCCGACGCCTCGAGTTTCGTTCCGATGCGGCAGGAAAAAATAGCGGTCGCACCACTCCTTGTACTTCCTGTAAGCGTCCGCGCCGAGCGGACGGCAGGCGTCGCGAGCCGTGCGATGCCAGTGCAGCACGTCCTCGTCGTACGCATAGTAAGGCGTGAGATCGAAGCCGCCGCCGAACCACCACACCGCGGGCCCGGCGCTCGGCGAGGCCACCAGGAAGCGGACATTGCAGTGCGTGGTCGGCGCATGCGGATTTCGCGGATGAAATACCAGCGACAGACCCATGGCCTCGAAGGGTGCGCCGGCAATTTCCGGCCGAGTGTTGGACGCGGACGGGGGCAGCTTGTCGCCGAACACATGCGAAAACGACACGCCCGCTCGTTCGAACACCGACCCGTCGCTCAAGATTCGGCTCTCGCCGCCGCCGCCTTCCGGCCTCGCCCAGGGATCCCGCCGGAATTTCGCAGTGTCGGCCGCTTCCACGGCCGCCGTGATGCGGTCATGCAAGTCGTTCAAGTAGCGCTTGACCGCGGATGCATCCATTGAAATTTACGATTTCTTTTTTGCCGAACTCTTCTTTGCCTTGGACCTGGTCTTTGGACCCGCGGCAGCCTTGGCGGGAGCCTTCTTATCGGCAGACGCTTTCGCGCCTTTGGCGGCCAGCCGGGTCGGTGCTGCCTGAGTTGCCGCAGGCCGTGCCGCCGCCGCCGCCGCCGAAGCCGCTCCGGCCGTGCTCCGCGCAGCTGCCGCCGCCGTTGCCGCGCCGCCCTTGACGCGCTTCTTGGCGGTGCCTGGAGCCGCCTGCCCATTGGTCGCGGCTTTCGCCGCGGCCTCGTTGGACTTGCCATTGGCTGCCTTGGCTTTGCCGTTCAGCCCCTTTTTGTTGCCGCGGCCCCATTTGCCGAAAGTACGCACCGGCGCCGCCGCCAGCAGAGTCTGACACTCTTCCAAAGTCAGGCTCTTCGGCTCTTTGTCCTTCGGGATCTTTGCATTGCGCGACTTGTCGGTGATGTAGGGGCCGTAACGGCCGTTCAGCACCTGAATGCCGGCGTCGGGGAAATCCAGGATCAGCCGATTGGCATCCGCGATTTCCTTTTCGCGGATGACTTCGAGCGCGCGTTCGGGAGTGATCTCGTACGGGTCGTCGATTTTGAGCGACACATACTTCGCGCCGTATTTCACGTAGGGGCCAAAACGGCCGACATTGGCCGTGATCTCCTCGCCCGCCGCCGTGGTTCCAAGCTTGCGCGGCAATTTGAACAGCTCCATCGCTTCGGCGTGCGTGATGGCGTCCATCTTCTGACCGGGCCTGAGGCCCGCAAAGCGCGGCTTGTCCGCATCGTCCTTGGTACCGATTTGCACGAAGGGACCGAATCGCCCCATTCGCACGGTCATCGGCTTGCCGCTCGCCGGGTCTACGCCCAAATCCCGAGCTTGCGCGACTTCTTCACGGCTGACCGAGGTCTCGGTATGCTGCACGAGTTCGATGAAGGGTTTCCAGAACTTCTCCAGCAACGGGACCCATTCCTGTTGTCCATCTGCGACGGCATCCAGAGAATCTTCCATCTTCGCGGTGAAGTCGTAGTCCACATAGGTCGTGAAATACTGGGTCAGGAACCGGCTGACGATCTTGCCGATGTCGGTCGCAGTGAAACGCCTGCTCTCGATATCGACGTATTGGCGATCCCGCAGGGTAGAAATGATGGACGCGTACGTCGACGGACGGCCTATGCCGTACTCCTCCAGCGCCTTGACCAAGGACGCTTCCGAAAAGCGCGGTGGCGGTTCGGTGAAATGCTGCGTGGGCACGACTCCGGTCAGCCGCACCCGGTCGCCTTCCTTCATCGGCGGCAGCACATGGTCCGAGTCGTCCTGCACGACATCGTCCATGCCTTCCTGATAAACGGAAATGTAGCCGGGCTTCACCAGGGTGGAGCCGTTGGCGCGCAGCACGGTCCGATTCGGGCCATCCTCACCGGCGCGCATTTCCACGGCGACCGTGTCGAAGACCGCAGGGGCCATCTGGCAGGCCACGGTGCGCTTCCAGATCAGCGAGTACAGGCGGAACTGATCGCTCTCCAGTTTATTTTCGATGTCCGCGGGCAGGATATTCGCAGCGGTAGGGCGGATCGCCTCGTGCGCTTCCTGTGCGTTCTTCGATTTGGTCTTGTAGACCCGCACCTCTTCGGCCAGGCCTTCCTGCCCGTAGAGCTGCACGATCACGTCGCGGATCTGTCCTATGGCTTCCTGGGCGAGATTGAGCGAATCGGTGCGCATGTAGGTGATGAGGCCCACCTGGCCCTCGCCGACGTCCACGCCTTCGTACAATGCTTGCGCGACGCGCATGGTCTTTTGAGCGCTGAACCCAAGCTTGCGCGCCGCCTCCTGCTGCAACGTCGACGTCGTGAACGGCGGCGCGGGATTGCGTTTGCGCTGCTTGCGGTCCACGGCGAGGACGGTGAGTTCGCCGCGCGCGGCCTCGAGCAGGGTGCGCTCCACGTCGCGGGCTTGCTGCTCCGTCGTAAAGCTGAACTGCTCGACCTTGGCGCCCTGATATTCGACGAGCTTGCCGGGAAACTTCTGCTCGGAATGCAGGAGTTCGGCGTCGAGGGTCCAGTATTCGCGCGCGACAAAGGCGGCGATTTCGTCTTCGCGCTCGCAGATCATGCGCAGCGCCGGACTTTGCACCCGGCCCGCCGACAGTCCGGGTCGCACTTTCTTCCAGAGCAGCGGGGACAGATTGAACCCCACCAGGAAGTCGAGCGCCCGGCGCGCCTGCTGGGCATTGACCAGATCCACCGACAACTCTCGCGGGTTCGCGATCGCTTCCTGCACCGAGTTCTTGGTGATTTCGTAGAACACCACACGGCGCACATCCTTGCCCTTCAAGTCGCCCTGGGCCTTGAGGAGCTCGTACAGGTGCCATGAGATGGCCTCGCCCTCGCGATCGGGGTCGGTCGCGAGATACAGCGACTTGGCCTTCTTGAGGGCGCGCGAGATGGCGTCGATGTGCTTTTGATTG
>Ga0208193_1000466_pt1 | contig 22122 bp, 15 predicted proteins | sample June2015DPH_17_2_FD_184716 | JGI IMG/M metagenome (GOLD analysis project Ga0208193, IMG submission 184716) | Peatland microbial communities from SPRUCE experiment site at the Marcell Experimental Forest, Minnesota, USA - June2015DPH_17_10... | ecosystem: Environmental > Terrestrial > Soil >... | reverse complement strand
CCTATCGCGCCGCCGCGGCGGTCAGGCCGCGCTATGGCGAAGCGTATTGGAGTCTCGCCAACCTGAAGGTCTATCGATTCACGGATGCCGAAATCGCCGCCATGCGGGCCGGCGAGGCGGCGGCCGGGGTCCAGCCGGTCGACCGTTATCATCTCTGTTTCGCGTTGGGGAAGGCGCTCGAGGATCGGGGCGAATACGCGGAATCCTTCGCGTTCTACGAGCGCGGTAACGCGCTGAAGAAAGCCGAATGCCGTTACCGGCCCGAGCCGCTGGAGCGAAACGCCCGCCTGCAGGCCTCGGTGTGCACGCGCGAGTTCTTCGCCGCCCGGCAGGGGGTCGGAGCCCCCGGCACATCGCCCATTTTCATCGTGGGATTGCCGAGATCGGGCTCGACCCTCATCGAGCAGATCCTCTCCTCGCACTCTCGAGTCGAGGGAACGATGGAGCTCGCGGACATTCCGCGGCTCGCGCAGGAGCTGAAAGGGCGTGAAACGGCCGACGCGGAGGCTCCACGCTATCCGGGAGTACTCGCCGAGCTCACCCCCGAAGACTTCGCGCGGCTCGGAGAGAGATATCTCGATGAGACCCGGGTGTACCGTACCGGCAAGGATTTTTTCATCGACAAGATGCCGAACAACTTCCGGCATCTCGGCCTCATTCATCTGATGCTGCCCAACGCCAAGATCATCGATGCGCGCAGAGAGCCGATCGCCTGCTGTTTCAGCAATTACAAACAGCTATTCGCGTCCGGGCAGCAATTCACCTACAGCATCGCCGATATCTCGCGCTACTACCGAATGTACGTCGAGCTGATGGCTCATTGGACCGGTGCGCTTCCGGGCAGGATATTGCGAGTCCAGCACGAGGAAGTCGTCGGCGATCTCGAAGCGAACGTGCGGCGCATCCTCGAATTCTGCGAGCTCGAGTTCGAGCCCGGCTGCATCGAGTTCTACAAGACGGCGCGCAGCGTGCACAGCGCCAGCTCCGAACAAGTGCGCCGGCCGATCTATCGTGCCGGGGTCGACCATTGGCGCCACTACGAGTCCTGGTTGGGTCCCTTGAGGGACGCCTTGGCGGCTTCCGGATCGGCGCGCGAATGACCGGCTGGACCGACAAGCATCTGACAACCGATCAGAGCACTCTATTCATTTATTCGGCCCTGACACTGTACGGTTACGGGGCTTGCGGGGAAGTGGCTTCATCGCCAAGAACGTGGTTGCCGTAGTACTTCCGCAATGCAACTATGACTTGCTGCTCGCGCCAATGTTTGCGGCGATGATTGCGCTCGCTACCTGGCTATTGCTGAAGGGCGTTAACCAGGAGCGGTGGTCGGCGGCTTCCATCGTACCTTAGTCACGGTACGTTCCAAGAATTCTTCACATACGGCATGACCAACCCCCTACTCGGTTACTCGCACTGAAGCGTTGTCGCGGTAAGGCCGCCGATCGTTACTCGTCGCGCAAGGCCTTGGGTATGCCGGCGCTTGCCGACTTGATTCGCTTCATACTGATCGCTGCGCCAAGGAGCCCGAGCAGAAGGAATAGTCCCGCTACTTCCCGATTGAAGTACGTGATGGCGATGAGAGCGAGGACGGCGATGACCAATGCAATGATCGGAAAGTACGGGTACATCGGAGTCCGGTACGATCTATAGAGGTTCGGCTCGCGTCGTCGAAGTCGAAACAGGCTGCACATGGCGGTGATGTACATCACGATCGCTCCGAGCGCGGACATTGTCACGATGCTCGCCGTCAGTGGTTGTCCTGCGATCGTTACCACTTGGTCCGAGTAGATGGCAGCGATTCCGACGACGCCACCGGCAATGATGGCCCAATGTGGCGTCCGCCAGCGTGGGTGAAGCCGGGCCAGGAAGCCGGGCAGGAAGCCCGCGCGCGCGAGCGCGAAGATCTGGCGGGAGTAACCGAGAATGATCCCGTGGAAGGAAGCGATCAGTCCGAGCAGACCGATCCAAACGAGCAGGTGCAGCCAGCCGCTCTTCGCACCGACCACTGCCTTCATCGCCTGCGGCAATGGGTCGTTGATATTCGATATGGTGCGCCAGTCACCGACGGCCCCGGCGAAGATCATCGTGCCGAACGCGAGCGCGACCAGCGTCAGTATGCCTCCGATGTAGGCGCGTGGAATCGTGCGCTGCGGGTCCTTGGCCTCCTCCGCCGCCATGGCAGCACCCTCGATGGCGAGAAAGAACCAGATTGCAAAGGGAATCGCGGCGAAGATCTTCCCGACCGTCGCAGCACCAGGCTCGTTTTCCCCTCCCCAACCCCAGGCGATGAAATGAGCCCAGTGGAACCCGCCGGAGACCACCGCCATGAACACGAGCAGCTCGATGATCGCGAGGATGGTGACGAACAATTCGAACGTGGCCGCGATCATCACGCCGATCAGGTTCAGCGTCATGAACACGATGTAGGCGCCGACCGCAGCAAGACGCGGATCGAGAGCCGGGAACTGCACATTGAGATACGATCCGATCGCAAGTGCGATCGCCGGCGGGGCGAAGAGGAATTCGACCAGTGTCGCGAATCCCGCCACGTAACCCCCGATGGGCCCGAATGCCCGGTAGCCGTATGCGAAGGGGCCGCCCGCATGCGGAATCGCGGTCGTCAACTCCGTGTAGCTGAAGATGAAGGTGATATACATGGTGGCGATCAGCACCGTCGTGATCAGGAATCCGATCGTCCCGGCGTAAGCCCACCCGTAGCTCCAGCCGAAATATTCGCCCGAGATCACGAGGCCGACGGCGATGCCCCAGAGATGTATTCCACTCAACGATCGCGCAAGCTCGAGTTGCGGCTGCGCCATAGCGGGCGCGCCCTCCTTTGCGGTGGCCGTGACTCGTGCAGAGCGATTTGCCGTCATCTCGGAGCCTCTCGCGTGTTGGCCGGAACCTGTCTCAGATGACCGCTTGCATATCGCCGATGACGGCGGCGCGAAATACCCGTTCGAGAATGCCAGCGTCGGTCGGAGTGGGGTTGCCGGCGGCCGAGGGGTCCTTGGCAGCCTCCTCGCCGATGAGGGCGGACCGGTCGGCATCGACGCCGATGTCGGCCAGGCGGTTCGCGATCCCGAGGCTGCGGCGCAGCTCGAGAACCCATTCGAGGAGCGATTCGAAGCTCGGGTACGGCAGGCCCAGGACTCGCGCGATCACATCCGCCTTCGGCTCGATCGCGTGCCGGTTGAGTTGCATCACGTACGGAAGCAGCACGGCGTTCGTGAGTCCATGGTGCGTATCGAACCACGAACCGACCGGGTGCGCAATGGCGTGCACGGCGCCGAGGCCCTTCTGAAAGGCCGCCGCCCCCATCGAGGCCGCCGCGAGCATGTGCGCTCGGGCCTCGATATCGCCGCCGTTGACACAGGCCCGAGGCAGGAACCGCGCGATCAGACGCATGCCTTCGAGAGCCATGCCATCGGCGATCGGGTGAAACGCGGGGCAGCAGTAAGCCTCGAAGCAATGCACGAAGGCGTCCATGCCGGTGGCCGCCGTGATGTGGCGCGGCAGGCCAACGGTGAGCTCGGGATCCGAGATCACGACGCCGGGCATCATCTTCGGATGAAAGATGATCTTTTTCTGGTGGGTCGCCTCGTTCAGGATCACACCCGCCCGGCCGACCTCCGATCCCGTTCCCGCCGTCGTAGGAACCGCGACGACCGGCGCAATGCCGGCCGGATTTGCCCGGGTCCACCAGTCGCCAATGTCCTCGAAGTCCCACATGGGCCGCGTCTGTCCGGACATGAAGGCGATGACCTTGCCGGCATCGAGCGCCGACCCCCCGCCCACTGCGACGACGCCATCGTGCCGGCCGGCCGCGTAGGCGCGAAGGCCTGCCTCGACGTTCCCCGAGGTCGGGTTTCCCTTGACGTCGCCAAACACGGAAGCCCCGGCCAACTGCGCAAGTGACCGGCTGATGATCTGGTGGTTCACGAGCCCCGCATCGGTGACGATGAGCGGCCGCGTGATGCGCAGCTGGCCGCAGGCTTTGGAAAGCTCCACGATTCGGCTCGGGCCGGCCCAGATGGTCGTCGGATAGCTCCAGTTCGCCGTCAGTTGGCTGCTCATATGGCGGTCCGAAAGTGAAATGACTTGGGGCGCGTCAGCTGCTCGAAGCCAATACGCGACAGTGTGCAGCCGCGCCCGGACGCCTTGACGCCGGTCCAGGCGAGTGCCGGATCGAGGTAATCGCAACGATTCAGAAATACGGTGCCGGTGTCGAGCTCATCCGCCAGCGCCAGAGCCCGTTCCGCATCCGAGGAATAGATGGCCGCTGTGAGACCAAAGGCGCTGTCGTTCATCATCCGCAAGGCCTCTTCATCCGAGGCCACGCTGACGACGCCCACCGCCGGACCGAAGGTCTCCTCGCGCATGAACGCATGCGAGTGATCGATGTCGATGAGCACGCGCGGCGCCATGTAGGGTGATCCGGGCCGATCCATTGGAAACTTTGCGATGTCGATCAGCTGCCGCGCGCCCCGTGCGACGCTCGAGTCAACCTGGGCGCGGACGGCGTCCGCGGCGCTGCCGCGCACGAGAGGCCCGAGCGTGGTATCCCGATCGAGCGGCGTGCCGAGCCGGTAGTCGTGCGTCAGAGCCACCATCGCCTCGACGAAGCGGTCGAACAGCGGCGCGCTCACGTAGATACGCTTGATGCCGCAGCACGACTGGCCGGCATTGAAGAAAGCACCATCGGTGAGGGATGCCACCGCGTGCTCGAGGTGGGCATCGGCACGGACATACGCCGGGTCCTTACCGCCGAGCTCCAGGCCTGCGGTTGCGAAACCGCGGGCGGTCGCGCTGACCACCGCCTGACCGCCCGTCACCGAGCCCGTGAAGCACACGTTCGCGATGCGCGCATCACCCATGAGGCGTGTGGTGTCCTCATGTGACAGATGCAGGAACTGGAACACGCCGGCCGGAAGTCCGCCGGCTGCAAATGCGTCGGCAAAGCGTTCCGCACACAGCGGCGTTTGATGCGAATGCTTGAGGATGACGGCGTTGCCGGCAACGAGCGCAGGGATGACTGCGTTGACGGCGGTCAGGTACGGATAGTTCCAGGGTGCCACGACCGCGACGACGCCGAGCGCAACTCGCTTGATGCGGCGCCGGAAGCCCGGTTTGGGATCGGGCTCGATCGGCGCGAGTGCACCGGCGGCGATCGACAGCATATGGCGCGCGCGCTCCTCGAAGCCGCGGAGCTCGCCGGGCGCATGTTGAATCGGTCGGCCCATCTGCCAGGTGATTTCCGTCGCGATCTCCGGCCCGTTGGCCACCAACACCTCGACAGCCCGGCCGAGCAACTCGATGCGCTCCTCGACCGGGCATCGCGCCCAATCGTACTGCGCCGTACGAGCTCGCTCGAGCGCCCGATCGATATCCGCGACGCCCGAGAGCGGTCGCTCGACATATACGCTGCCATCAACGGGCGTGATCGTTCTCTGAATCGCCTTCATGGTTGCTCGTCAGATGATTTCAAAGTAACGGGCGAGTTCCCAATCGGTGATGGCCTTGCGGAACTCGCGCTCCTCCCATTGACGGGTTGCGGCAAAATGCTCGACGAAGGTATCACCGAAAAGGGCTCGTGCGGGCGCGGAGTCGGCCAGGCGTTGCGCCGCCTCGTACAGGGTCGCCGGCAAGCGGCGAAGCGGAGCATGCTCGCGCGCGTAGGCGTTGCCTTCGATGGGAGCATCCGGCTCGATCCGGTGCTCGATGCCCCAGAGTCCTGAACCGATTGCCGCCGCGAGTGCAATGTATGGATTGATGTCGGCCGCCGCAATTCGATACTCGACCCGCTGGCTCGAAGGGCCCCCTCGAATGACACGCAGCGCAGTCGTGCGGTTTTCGATACCCCAGGTCGCCGACGTAGGGGCCCAGTGTCCCGGCACGAGTCGCGAGTAGCTGTTGACCGTCGGGGCCACCATCGCGAGGAGCTCCGGCATCAGCGCCTGCTGACCGCCGACGAACCATCGCATCTCATCGGACATCTGGTGGTCCCCCTTCGAATCATGGAAGACCGTGCAGCCGTCGGGCCTCGCCAGTGAGAGGTGCAGGTGACCGCTCTGACCCGCGTACCGGTTCGACCATTTGGCCATGAACGTCGCCATCAAACCGCGTCGCTGCGCCAGCACTTTGGTGAACGTCTTGAAGATCGCCGCCCGATCCGCCGCCTCGAGCGCGTCGCAATAGGTGAGGGCCGCTTCCAGCACCCCGGGCCCAGTCTCCGTATGCAGGCTCTCGATCGGAAGGCGCATCGCGGCACACAGATCGAGGAGTTCATGGCAAAAGTCCGACTGGACCGAACTTCGCAGAACGGAGTAGCCGAATTGCCCCGGTGTGATCGGGCGCAGATTGCGATAGCCCTTCTCGCGAATGGATTCCGGTGTCTCCGAGAACACGAAAAACTCGAACTCCGCGGCAGCCTTGACAAGATAGCCCATGTCGGCCGCTCTTGCCAGCACACGACGCAGCGTGCCGCGTGGACAGACACTCTCCGCGCGACCGAAGAATTCGGCGAGAAATAGCGGCGTGCCACTCTCGAACGGGATGTCGCGGAGCGTCTCCGGCAGGACCCGCAATGTGGCGTCCGGATAGGCCGTGTGCCATCCCGTGACTCGGGTGTTGTCGTAGAGCTGATCGTTCGAATCCCAGCCGAGCACGACGTCGCACAGGTTGAAGCCGTTCTCGAGCGCGGCCAAGAACTTGTCGCGACCCATGTACTTGCCGCGCAAGATCCCATCGGCATCGAACACGCCGATCTTCACGTGCTTGACATCCCGTTGGCTGAGTATGGCACGCGCCGCTGCAGGCGAATCTGTCGTCGTATGTTCCATCAATGTTCCTCGACCCAGCATCAGCCGTGTTCGGCGCCCCTTTAGAACCGGTAATCCACCTGTGTGCCGAAGGTACGCGGCTGATTCGTCGCATAGCGGATCTGCCACGGAACGTTGAACTGGAAGCTCGTATTGTTGGAGGTCAGCAGCGCGACCTTGTTCGTCAGGTTGTCGACGAACAGACTCACCGACCAGCGGTCGCGAGACAGCCCGACCCGGGCGTCGGAGAGGCTATAGGGCGGCAGCCGGATCCCAAAATAGTACGCCTCGTCCATCGTGGGTCCGACCCAGGAATCGGCAATGCGCGCCGTGAGCCGATAATTCGTCGCTAGCGTCGTCGCATAGTCGAGCGCCAGACTCCCGGTCGCCTTGGGCACGTTGAGAATGGGGCCGGTGCAGCCGTCGGCGCTGGCACACCATGTGTTCCCCGACGGTCTGATGGCCCCGGTCATCAGGTACTCCGTGTAGGCCGGACTCGGATCGGTGAGCTTCACGTCGGTGTAGGCGCCACTCGCGGAGAGCGTCCACTCAGTCGTCAGTTTCGCCCTGATCTCCAACTCCGGCCCAAAGGAGCGCGCATTCCCGGCGTTGGCCTGATACTGATAGCCGCAGGGAAGCGTAACGGACTGCTGTACGCCATACCATTTGATGTAGTAGACATCGCTGTTGATGCTGAGCCAGCCATCGTACATTCTCGCTTTCTCGCCAAGCTCGTAGTCCCACACGCTGTCGGAGCTGAAGTTGAGCGGGGCGGCCGGGCACGCGGGCTGCGGCAACTGCTCGTTCGCGCCGCCGGGACGGAATCCCTTCGATGCAGAAATGTAGCCCGTGAAGTCCTTCGTCGGGCTGTAGGAAAGGTCGACACGGGGATTGAACCCGCGATCGGCCGCTCGCGTGTTGATCGGCGGGCCCGGCGCTGCGTTCGGTGCAATGTAGGGCACGAGACCCCATTCTTGCTCGTCCTGACTGCTCTGATACCGATACCAGCGTAACCCCGCCGATAGCTTGAGCGTGTCCGTCAGCTTGTACGAGCCGTCTGCAAAGAACGCGAGCTGCTCTACATGATATGGGTTGTTGGCCTCAAAATACGTGCCCTGGTAGCTTACGGTGTTATTTGGGCTACTGTCATTTTCGATCCAAGTGGAGCGCAAATCGCTGTAGAAAGCTCCGGTCACCCAATGCACGCGATCGTCCCCGCGTGAGCCTAGCCGGATTTCCTGGCTGAACTGACGCGACGGGTCGATCTCCGAGTAAGGGACGCGCAGGAGCGGCGGGAGCGGCGGTGCCGGAGCCGGCTGATTGATGTATTCCTGGTAGGAGGTGTAGTACAGACTCCCGGAGGCGTCCTGTGTCTGCGTGGAGTAGCGCTTCCAGTAGCTCGTCGCGCTCGTCAGATCGGCGAATCCCAAGTCCCCCTTCACCGTCAGCCCGTAGATGTGAATCACATCGGCGGTCGGCTCATTGACTGGAAACGCTTCGTAGCGAGCCAGGTAATTGGGGCCCGGCGGGCTGTCGAACTCGTCGTAAGCTCCCATGGCCAGGTGCTGCCACAACGCGCTTGCGGTCATCGAGAAATCATCGCTCGGTTGAAACAAAAGGCTCGCGCGTGCTCCGTAGAGGTACTCCGTGTTCGCATCGGTCTTGACCGACTGCACGGGAGCGTTCAGTACGCTGCCGAAGGTTCCCGGGGCCGTATGAGTCGGGTAGTCGTTGAGTACGATCTGATCAATCCAGCCGCTGCGATAGGAATCGCTGCCGACGACGCGCAGCGCAAGCACCTCACCGAGCGGTATGTTCAGCATGAAGTTGCCGCCCCCGTTGCCGCTGCCGCCCTGGGTATCGGACAGGGTCCCCTGCACCGACCCTTGAAACTCGTGCAGCACGGGCTGATTGGTGATCACCCTGACCGTGCCGCCCATCGACCCCGATCCGTAAAGCGTACCTTGGGGTCCACGCAGCACCTCGATGCGAGCCGTGTCGTAGAGGTTGGGGTCCATGACGACCTTGCCGGTTTGCGAGGCCGCCGGCGACGACAACGGAATCTCATCCAAGTAAAAGCCGACGGTCGGCGATGCGCCGCCATTCGATGCCAGCCCCCGCGCCTCGTACTCCGTCTGCCCGGGGCCGGCGGTGCGCATGGAGAGTCCCGGCACCTCGTGAGCCAGGCCTTCGACACTCGTGATACCACTCTCTGCCAGCTGATCACCGCTGATGGCCGAGACGCTGATAGGTGTACTCTGAACGGTCGAGATGAACTTTTCCGCCGTCACGACGATCTCGTCCAGGCTTCCATTTTCGTCGGCCGAGACGGTCGCTGCGAGCTGTGGCAGCCAAAAACCGGCGGCGCAGACCCCCACGAGCTTCGCGATACGTTGCGCGTTGCGGCCGGGCGAGGCACCGTTCGGAGGCACCTTGGGCTCGTACGCGCATCGATTCCCGTTCTCCGCCATGGTTCGCCTCCCTCTGTCGTTGGCCAACGTTGGACGACGGTGCAGGCTTTTTTTGTGTTCCGGTCAGATCCCAGGCGACTGCTCCGCGTCTGAGCCGATGCTGTCAGCTGTGCGGCGAGCGGACTATCCCGATTCGGCAAATTTTCGAAAGGCAAGTCATCAATCTCGCGCCCAGGCAGTCAGCAGGAGCGAACGGCAACGAGCCCGCAACCGCCCGATTTCCCTAGGGCTGACAGCATGTTAGGTGATGTGCGGTGAGGAACTTGCCCCGATCGAGCTAGGATGGCTTCGACTTTTGATATCGCCGGAATGTCTGCGAGGGGAGTTCCCCGAACATCTTGCGGTAGTCGCGAGAGAAATAACCAAGGTGCCAGAATCCCCATTGCGCAGCCGCCTGGGTCACCGAAGGCGCCGTCCGCAGCGTTCGCCGCACGCCGTTCAGTCTCACCACGCGCAGAAACTCGACGGGGCTGAGGCCGATCACGTCATGGAAGCAGTACTGCAAGGTCCGCCGGCTGACTCCGAGCGCGCGGCAGAGATCGGCAATGCCCGTGGGTCCCGCGGACGGCGCCAGCGCTATATCCTTGGCCATCAGGACGATCTTCCAGCGTCTCGCGAGTCGGATGACCGGGTCACGGCCGTGTGCGCAATTTACCAAAAGCTGCGCGAGGTTGGCGACGATGCTCTGCTGAAGGGACTGTCGAAGGGGCACGAGACTCACAATGTGCTGAGCGGTGCGCGCAAGCTCGAGCACCGCCATGATGAAGTCACGCATTGCAGTCGGTGTGCTGCCATCGACATTGGCGAGATGCGCCCGGTCGAGACGAGCGGCGACGAGCGGGCGCTCGTCGGCGGTCAGTACTTCGAACAGGGCCTTGCGGCACACGACTACTCCGCTCATCACGAGCCCGGCCGGTGAGAGGAATTCAAATCCGTGCGACCCGGAGAAGATATAGACAGCCGACTCGCTATACTGACCTCCGCAAAACACCGCGGTGCCGGGCATTTTCACGGGGATGCCAACGGCGACAACGTCTTTCGCCAGGGAACCCTTTTGAAGCAACATCTGGCTCGTGTATTCAGCGAATACACTGACGCCCTCGAGCTTGGTCTCGACGAGGGTGCCGGCGAAGGGGCCGGCAGACAGCTGCACGTAGCTCTGATTCCAGCCCTGCAGAAGATCTGCCTGTGCATGCACGTCGTCGCTGGTCGAGGCATGAATCATGCGAGGTAACTTCCGGAACGTGACCTTCGTTGTTATCAGTCACAGTGGACCCAACGGCTATAAATTTGTTGATAGACTCATTCGCCGTCACGTAAACAAGTTGTAAAAGGCGCGATCGGATTCAGGGCTCTTCCGGTTCTAGGCTCCAGGGTAAGATTGGTGTAGAAATAGGACTTTCCCGGCTTAACCGCCTCCGGGCGTAGCGGTCAAATAGCGCACTTAAATAAGTCGCTGACCGAACGGATTGCACCGTCTTCGGTCAATACGCCACTGCTTTTCGCGCTGACTTGGTGTAGTCCGCATTAATTTAGCGATGTCAGCACCGTAAAAAGTGTAGCTCAACCAAATGAAATAAATAGGGTTGTCAGCAAAGTAATCGGATGTCTGGATGCCAAACGCCGCTCATTGACGACGAAGGCGTCGCGCTTTGGCTCGCAAATTGCAGTTCCGTTGACTCGTTAAAGACGCGGTGACGCGGGAGTCCTGTGCGCAGTACGGATCCGGGCAAAGCTGAAGCTTAAAGACAATGTGAAATCTCGAATTCGCTACGCCACCCGTTCGTACATCACGTTTTAATGTTGGAAATATTCATCGTCAACTACTGGAGAGAATAAATTGGTCATGAAACTCCACCTGAATAGTTCAGTTGCAAAAATAAGCCCGCATGTCGTGGGCTTGGCGCTTATGGTGACGGCCGGCTCATTGTCGGGTTGTGTGACCCCCGCTCCGGGTCCGGTCACTCGGACCGGTACGGGCATCATCTCGTCGGTGGTGGGCGTTCCTGTTGGCTATGAGACCTTCTACTTGGCCGGCATGACCGGAACCCTATCAGCTCCAGAGGGTTCTCCCCCGGGTACTCCGGCACCTGATTCGGGCGATACGGAGGCCCAAGCTCTGCGAACACTCGAGAAGATCAAGGCGGCTCTGGCAGAACAGCATCTGACCTTGGGTGACATTGTCATGATGCATGCCTACCTGGCGCCCGATCCGACGACCGGGCATGGTGATTTCAAGGGCTGGACGGCTGCCTACACGAAGTATTTCGGCACGGCCGAACAGCCCAACAAACCGTCGCGCACGTCCATCACCGTCGTGCTCGGTAACGATGCCACCAAAATCGAAATCGAGACCATTGCAGTACGCAAGCCCAAAATGTGACAGCCTAGGCCGCGGCGGCGCAGCGTCGGCCGCCGGTGCAGTTTTCAGGCTGCGCCTTACTGCTCATCGATTGTGACCTTTTGCGAGGTTGGCTCCGCCTAACGCTGCCGGTAATAGCCGGTGACCGATGGCTGATCGATTCGAGCAACAGCCTGAGCTACTGCATCGGTGTAGCAACTCTCGTAGTCGGCGGTCTTATAGAAAGAGCCCGTCAAAGTACTCGGCCCGCACGCCCGATCGGCGGCCACGGAGATGCGCTTGTACAACTTGGCGACATCCTGCGTCCGGTCCAGATTCAAATCCGCGAAATGCACTACCAAGGAGTGCGTCTCGACCGGCGATGTATCTGCGTACGCGGTCGCGCCCGCGAGCGACGTGAACGACACCCCAGCTCCTATCAACAATTTTCCAGCCTTAGTCATGATACTTTCTCCTAAACTTGTTGCGCCCCACCAATGCTCTATTACAGGGCGATTTTCTTTTCCACCGCACTATATCAGCGCGGGGCCCACCGGGGAAGGATGGGCACGCACGATGCGGCCGTCGGGTGAATTAAGATTTCCCGGAAAAACACGGCAATTTATTGCGTCAGCCGGGAACGCTCCGGAGGCAGCGGAGGGTGCGGGTCGGGTGAGAGATTTCCTAAATCAATGGGGCTCATTACGCGCTATATGGGCGTAACGCGCTCCATTATGGGGCGTCATGATGGTTTTCGAGGCCTGGTATGACGCAGAGCTGTTACCTGATCCCAGACGCACCGGAGGCCACCGCCTCCGGTGTGCTCATCAGATCTCGTTGCGCTTCGCGAACTGTCCGATATGGTCGGCCGCGCGGAAGGCCAGCGCCTGAATGGTCATGGTCGGCTGCCCGCGGCCCGAGGTGACAAAGCTCGAGCCGTCGCAGAGAAACAAGTTCGGCACGTCGTGAGTGCGGTGGTACTTGTCGATAACCGAGCTTGCCGGGTCATCGCCCATGCGGCATGTACCCAGCAGGTGCACTCCGCCGCGGTTTCTACGCGGCTCGGTTCTCTGTACCTTCTGCGCGCCGGCGGCCTGCATGATCTCGTAAGAGCGCTCCTGCAGAAAGGCCGCCATGGCGAGATCATCCGGATGATCCTTATACGTCACGCGAATTGCAGGAATGCCCCAGGGGTCCTTGAGCGTCGGATCGATGCTGACGCTATTCGTCTCCACCGCAAGCGACGTGCAATGCCCGGTCGACATCATCGAGCGTGGGAAACTCTCGAGCCGCTCCTTGAACGCTGTTCCCCACAGCGGCAAATCGGCGCCCGACGCCAGCGCCCAGCCGGTGGGTTGCCCGCCGATGCGCGCATCGATGCCGCCGCCGCCATAGAACCCACGCTTCGGATCGGCGAGATAGAAGTCATGTAGGATGCGTGTGACCTGTACGCTCTTGTACTCATTGAGCTCGTGCTCGAACGTGGCGTGCACACCCCCGCCCTGATTGAACATCAGGTACTTGCCCACCACCCCGCTGGAATTCGCCAAACCTTGCGGGAAGCGGCCGCTCGCCGAGTTGAGCAGCAATCGCGAGGTCTCGCCGCCGTTGGCGGACACCACCACGGCGCGCGCCTTCTGGAACTGTTCGTGCTTGTCGCGATCAAAGTAGTGCACGCCCGTGGTGCGCCCGGCCGCATTCACCGCGATGTTGAACACGTAACTCTCCGGTCGCACTTCGCAGCGTCCCGTGGCCTCCGCCTCCGGAATCATCGTATACAACGACGACGACTTCGCCATCACTTCACAGCCGAAGCCGCTGCAGAATCCACAATGTGCGCACCCCGGCCGGCCGCGAAACGGCTGCGAGGCAATGGCCATGGGCGCGGGAAAAGGATGCAATCCGAGCTTGCGCGCGCCGCGCTCGAACAGCACGCCGGAGGATTTCACCGGCAAGGGTGGCATGGGATAGGGTTTCGTGCGCGGCGGATCGAACGGGCTCGCGTACGCCAGACCCGAGACGCCGACTTCCCACTCCACCTTGGTGTAATAGGGCTCGAGTTCCTGATAGCTGATCGGCCAATCCGCGAAGCCGGTGCCGGCGATACTGCCGAGCACGCTGCGCTCGTGAAAATCGATCTCGTGGAAACGCCAAAAGTTGGCCGTGAAATGATTGCTGCTGCCGCCAACCATGCGGGCGTAGACCAGCGAATTACCACGCCGCGGCCGTTCCGCGGTATGGCTCGGATCATCCCTGAATGTTTGCGGGCTGATCTCGGGACTATTCGTGATGCCGCTTAGAAAGTTGTACTTGAGCTCGTCGTGCTCGAAGTCGGCGGAGGTGAAACGCGGTCCCTGCTCGAGTACCACGACGGTAAAGCCTGCCTGCGACAGTTCGCGCGCCATGACGCCGCCTGCGGCTCCCGAACCGACCACGACGAAATCCACGGTCTCGCTGGGTTTGAATTGGTGCGCCATCTTAAGAACTCTTCTCGGTGTAAGGTACGAAGCCGGTGTACTCGGCGTCGTAGTAGCCGAACGGCGGCGCGAATATGTGCCGGTCCTCGAAGCTCATCAGCTTCCAGCCGGAGCCTTGGAAGTTCCCGCCATATTTCGGCGAGGTGAACATGCCCAGCAGTGTAAGTGTGCGCTCGGTCTCAAAGAACGGTGTGTGATCCACTGTCTTTAAGAATGCGATTTGGTCATCGGAACTCGCTGCGGCGAATGACGCCGCGGCAGGATTGGCGGCATGAAACTTGGTCTGAAAATCCGCAAGACCGGTCCGGTAGTCGGAAGCCCAACCGGCAAAGAAGGTGGACAGCGCGCGATCGGTGAAGTACACCGCATGCGCCTCGCGGGCGCCCGGTGCCTCTCCACTCGGAACGATCTGCGCCGCAATGGCGGCCACGTCGGCGGCTTCGCTGGGGCTGAAGAATTGGAAACTCACCACAGCCGGCGTGGCCGCCATCTCTTCGGCATGATGCGCGGCTTCAGCAATCGCAGACCAATGAGTGCCCACCCATGCACTCGACAACAAGCCGCCGGTGGACAGAAGGAATGCGCGACGTGAGGATTTGTCACGATGGTCCGATGTATTCATGTGTCTCCCACTTGTTTACCAATACAAGATTCGAATATGGCCTTCTCACGCGCCGGCACGCATCGGATTGATTTAGCGCCTCGCCGCCTTCACGGCGGCGGGTAATACCGCGTCCTTATAGCGGTTGCCGAAATGCGTACGGATATACTTGATGACATTGGCGATTTGCGTATCGCTGAGATTTGCGCCGAATGGCGGCATAGCCCTCTGCCCATTGAGCACGACGGTAATCGGATATATCGCCGCGATGAGACGAATATCGTTCGCCAGGGCGGGATAGGCGCCGGCGCCGATCGCCCCCTTGGCATTGGGCATGTGGCATCCCTGGCAAATGTCTTTGTACAGGTCCTCGCCGCTTTGCTGGGTATAACCTCCCGCAAATATTTCCTGCGCGTGCACGGAACGGCTTTGCACGGCGGATAGTCCCACCAAAACGATCAGTGCGAATAAGATATAGAAACGCCGATTCATCCCTTTTCTCCTTAACAGTTCCCGTCGCCGGCTTAGGCCGCCAGAACACGTTGGTGAAGGCGCCTGATGGCATCCAACGAGGACAACAGCGCGCCCTCCTGCCAGCCTCCCAGGCGCGAGGCATGCTCGCCGGCAAGCACGATGCGGCCGTCGATGGCGCATAGATTGTCGTAATGTCGGGCGCGTACTTCATCCGACCAATGTGCGAGACATCCCAAAGTCCATGGCACGCGATGCCAGGCGACCGCAACACCATGTTGGAATTCGGTCGGATATTGCGGATGAATCTGGCTACCGTATTCGACGGTCTTTTTGACCCGCTCCTCCGGCGACATCGCCGCGAGCTGGACTGAGTTCGCTCCGAAGGTATACGCGCCGAGCAGTACGCCCGGTCCGTCGTCGAAATAGCGGCTGCTCGGATATCCGATCAGAGCATTCGGCAGGTCGGTGAAACTCATGCCGCCGTAAATCGATTCGTCCTGTTCCCAAAAGCGGCGCTTGAACTGCAGCCCGGCCTTGATCGCCGACTCATAGTACAGCGCGTCGATCGCACTCTTCATCGGCGCGCCGACAGCCATCGGGATTTGGCTGAGAATGGAGGCCGGAATGGTGCAGATGCACCATTGGGCCTGCGCGTGCTGGACCGGGCCTTCGGTCTTGGCGTCCCGATAAGCGACCGTGACGCCTCGTTCGTCCTGTTTGATCTCCGTGACCTTGGCGTTGTAGCGGATGAGGTTCCCCAGCTCGCGCCCGAACGCCCGACCGACCATGCCCATGCCGCCGACCGGCTGAAAGATCATGTTCTGGAATTCATAGAGGTGACCGGCGGCGATAGAGCTCCACAGCCGGGATTGCATCAGATCACCAAACGCCATCGGCTCCGAAGGTATGGGGTCCGACGTCAGGCCGCCGCCCGGATCGGAGACATAGCCTCGGCGCTCGCTCGTCAACAGGCCTTTCTTGTAGTCATAGTTCTTGTCCAGTGCGCCCCATTCGCGCATGGCCTCGAGCAGGATTTCCCTGTCTTCGCGGGTAACGGCCTGATCGAGCTGGCTCTGATTGGCTGCCTTGGCAAGTAGTTCTGCCACATGACCGTTGAAATCCGCTTGCACCTCTCGATAGCGCTGCGGCTTACCGCCGAATGCCTTCGATGAATGCACATACGCGGCGTAATTCACCTGCACGAAGGGCTCCAGCGGAACCTTGAGGCGCTTGCAGTAATCCAGCATCCCGAGGTGGTGGTGCGGAATGCGCCACGGACCGGGATTCAGATACAGTCCCGGAGCGAACTGTACCTGCTGCGTAAAGCCGCCCAACTCGGTGTAGGTGTCGCCGCCATACAGCGACCAGCTGCGGCCGCCGGGGCGGTCATTGTATTCGAGAACTTGAACCTGATAGCCGGCGTTGCGCAGCTCGATAGCCGCCGACATACCCGCCACGCCCGCGCCCAGGATCAGTACCGAGGCCCCTTTCGGATCGCCTTGCAGGTCGGCGCGCCCGTTGTAACCAGACTCGCCTGCAAACCCAAGTTCCGACATCGCCTGGTACATGACGGCGCTGCCGGCAAACGACCCGATCAACTTGAAGAGCGAGCGCCGATTCATGGATGTCGCAGATGCATCACTCATTGTCGTCCGTTCCCATATATCCGATCGTTTAGCTCAGCAGCTGTTTGAAAGCGGTTCAGAACGTGAACGTAGCCCTCGCGTAGTAAAATCCACCGTCGATACCGTAGGGCGACCAACTCGAGTAATCGAAAACCGCGGAGTTGTCGTCATGAGATGAGTAGCGAGCCAGCAGCTCGCCATTGAGGTGGTTCGGGAATTTGTTGAACAGATTGACCGCGCCGATGCTCAGTTTCAAATGATCCTGGACTTGATAGGCCAAATCCAGATTCGTAATCGGACTCACGCCGATGCTTGATTTGAAATACACGGGGATATTTTTGGAGTTGTCGCCGTCATCATTTTCCCATTCGGACGAAGGACCATAGATCTTTTCCAGCAGGTTGACCGTGTACTTGCCGTACGTCCACAGTGCACCGAGATTGACGATGTATTTCGGGGTCGCGGTGGTCAGATCGGAGATTGCGGTGGCGTCATACAGCTGTGCTCCAGCCAACTGAGCAGGCCCCGCCGGGAGTTTCGTGATGCTGGTGTCGTTATAAGTCGCCCCAACGGACCAGTCGATTTTGCCGAAGACGTAGTCGACGGGGACGTTGAACACCAGGTCGGCACCCCGCGTGCGGGTATCGATGCCATTGGCGAAGAGATTGATGCCGGTGCTGCCGGTCGCCACGACCTGTGGATCGAGTTGATTGCCATTCGCCGCGATGGCGGCGTTGACAGCCCCCGCCGCCGCTGTCGGCACACCATTGACCGAGCCGTATATACTGCCGGTTCCCACGATGCGGTTGGTGACGGTGATCTGGTACACGTCCAGCGTCGCGCTCATGTTCGGCAGCGGCCGGAACACGAAGCCCAAGCTGTAATTGAGCGAATGTTCGGGCTGCAGTCCCGTGCCGAGACCCAACATCTTTCCGCCCGGTGAATTGGGGGGCAGCTGGGCAAAGGCGGTGCTGGGTGTGACGTTGGTGGAGGCGTAGTACTCTTCCGCCAGAGTGGGAGCGCGAAAGCCGTTGCTGACCGTGCCGCGGATCGCAAACTCCGGATCGAAGTCGTACCGCGCCGTCAGCTTACCGACCTTGGCATCGCCGAAATCACTGTAATGCTCGAAACGCCCGGCGGCGTCGAGTCGCAGTGCCTCGATCGGTTTGGCAGCGAGATCGATATAGCCGGCTTGGTTCTTGCGGCTCCAGATACCCGAATCGGCCGGTGTAAAGCCGGGGTACGACTGGGCACCCCCGTCTAGATAGGAGAGCGGAATGCCCGCGCCTATGGAGTAGGTTTCGCGACGATACTCGCCACCGAAGGCCACGTTCAACGGACCTGCCATGCCCACGGCAAAATCTCGATTGATATCCACGTTTGAAGTCCATTGCGTTGCCCGCAGAAAACCGTCGTAGTAGTCCGATGGCGTGAGTACGCCGTTCAGCGCATACGTTCCGGCGTTGGCAGACTCGGTCGTGTAAAGGGGCACATTGTCAATGCCATAGCCGCTGCTCAAATCCCAATTCCATTCGGCAACCACGCCTTTGACCCCCACCGTCTCCTGGGAGTCGGTTTCATCGGTTTGCTCCCGAGGGTCGAAGCCATACGGCAACGGGTAGGTGGTGACTCCCGTCGTCGGGTCCGTGTACGCAACCTTATTGGGCTGCCGATAATTCTCGTAAGAATTCGCTCTTTTCCTGCCATAGGTGCCGAAAGCGTAAACCTCCGTTCCGCCCTCGAAATCGATTCCGGTGTTGATCAAGAAGATCTTGTTGCGCCACTCGGCATCGCCGCCACCCAGATTCAGATTGGGATACCCGGGCGCCGACGGTTCATTCGAATTGGGATAACTCGCAAGATTTTTTGGATCGACCACTCGTGGGTCAACGGCGCCCACGTCGCTGTGACCGTGACCGTGCACCTCGCCGGTGATATTGAAATAGGCACCGTCCGCGGGCGCAAAGCCCGCGTTGCCGCTGACATCGTTGGTGTTGCCGCCGCCGTTCATGTAGTTGCCCCAGGTACCGCCCACGCTACCGCCCGAGGAGTTCTTCTTCAGGATGATATTGATGACGCCGGCGATCGCGTCGCTGCCATATTGAGCGGCGGCACCATCCGTCAATACTTCGATATGATCGATGGCGTCGAGCGGAATGAAATTAAGGTCGACGCCGGCGCCGCCTTGGTAGGCGCCCGCATCCACCATAAGATTAGCCGTGGTATGGCGCCGCTTGCCATTGACGAGTACCAGCACATGGTTGGGGCTCAAGCCCCGCAGCTTCGCCTGCAAAGAAAGTCCCCCCGCGTCTCCGCCGATCGCATTGATGGTCAGCGAGGGTACGATCTGCGCCAGCGTCGACATGAGGTCGGGACTGCCGGAAGCATTCTTCAGCGCCTCGGCACTCAAAATCTGGATGGGCGCCGGACTGTCCGCGGCCCTCTGGCCGCTTTGACGAGTGCCCGTTACGATGACTTCGTCGAGTCCTTCCGGCTCCGCAGGTGCTTCCGAGGCAGCTGCATCGGCCGTCGACGCGGTCGAAGGTATGGTAGGCGCGCCGACGCACAGAGCCGCCATTGCAAGCTGTAAAGCGAGGGCTTGAGCTTTGCTCGAACTCAATGACATGTAACGGTCTCCCTTTATTTTGGATAAGAATCGTCATGCCAACCCCCCTTAAATTCATGCGCGTACGCTCACTCCCATCCCTTCATCGAGGTGCAAGCGGCTCACGATCCAATCATGTGCAGCACAGACGCCGTGAGACTTTTTGTAATTCATGTGTAGCAAATAACGGGCCAACAGCGTCACATTGGAGTCCAATGAGCAACACCCGCTTTCGTTGAAGTCGTAGATTAGGGTGCCATTTATCGGCAATTCATGTTGATCTCAGTCAAATGGTTCAGCGAAATCTATTTGAAACCCTTTTTCAAATCGATACTTCAGACGAGCAAGACTCCTCGACTCACTGACTTATGGCGGTGCACTCCGCTGCGTCTGCGCCCTCATCGCGTGCGCGCCGTACAAAGTCGCTAGCAATGCAATTGGTCACGATTTGTTCCCGGCGTTTGATGCGCGCATGGCGATTAGACATCGAACGGAGGAGCATCGATTCCGTAGATTCAACGCGGAGCACTTTTACAGTGCGATGTTTGAACCGCGTGCTCCGCGGTTGTGCATTTAGGCCAAGGACTTGACCAAATATTTATGCGGCGTGCGCGAGTGATGTCCCGATGAGCGGCGTGCAAGCACTGTTTGGTGGCGTCACCCGGGTGGGGGTCAGAACAATGATCATGTATCCCTGTGCTCGCCCAACTCGATAGACTTCAACGAATCGCCAGGATTCTGCCGACTTCCCTCGTCGGCAACAGCCATCCGTAGACGAGACGCCCTATGCCGTATTAGTGTCGTCCTGCTTCTCGCGACTGATGCGCGCGAAAATCTCTTCACGATGGACGGCGACGTCCTTGGGCGCGTTGATGCCGAGGCGCACCTGGTTGCCTTTGACGCCCAGCACGGTAACGGTGACATCGCTTCCGATCATGATCGTCTCACCGCCCCGACGTGTCAGAATTAACATAAGGCACCCTCCTGAAGTTGTGTCTCTCGGCAAGTACTACGCAATTAATCAGTTTAGATTCGCGGTGTCTAGCCTTTACTGGCCTCCGTCGGCGGACTGAGCATCATGGGGCGCCGTATGTTTTCATCAAATCTCACTGTTTCGCTCCTCAACATCGCTGGTCCCGCAGCCCAGCGTGACCGCACAGTACCGCCTTGCCTGTATGGGGTACCGTGGCAGGTGGCCTCGCGCTTCACTTCCAATGAACCCACTTCGATTTCACCCGACGAGTCCTGACTCGCGAAAGCGTCGCCGCTGCTGGCTCGTCCGCTGATCGGCTCGGATGTGGCGATTAGCAGGAGCGAGGACACGAGTGGTAGCGACGCAGACCTGGCCATTATTTGGCATCGAAGAATTGATCAACGCAGGTAGCTCGTTCCACAGGGAGCGGACTCGACAACATTCGTGTGCACTAAACATGACCAGGTTATAATTGGGGATAGTTAAGGGCCCATAAGCGAGCTGTGCTTTGTCGAGCAAGACCGCCGCGGCAGATCTCGTCGTTTGTATTTACACCTGACAATCGACCTGACGCCGCTGTGCAGTGCTCACCCCCAGGCTCCGGTTACTCTCAAAATAGACGGGGTCTATTGAGAAGTCCGTCTCGATCGGCGCGATTCCGTGCCCCTCTCACCCCTTCATCTCACCCTTTGACGAAAGCGAGTAGGTCGGCGTTGACCCGTTCAGGATCGACAATCGCGATGCCGTGAGCACCACCGGGGTAAACTTTCAGTACTGCGTGAGGAACGACAGATGGTACGCGGCGGCCAGTCGGCTCGATCGGCACGATCTGATCATCTTCGCAGTGAATGACGAGCAATGGTACATCGCACTTGGCAATATCTTTGGTGTAATCGAGCTCCCAGCTGTAAGTCGTTTCATACTGAGCCTTGGCGCCGCCCAGCAGACCCTGGAACCAGAACAAGTCGCGCATGCCTTGCGTTGCGGTCGAGCCTGGGCGATTGGCGCCGCAGAATGGCGCCGACAACTCTTTGTAGAACGATGAACGATCATGTGCAACGCCGGCGCGGATGCCGTCAATTACCGATTTCGGAGTGCCCCCCGCTATACCGTCACGTTGCATCATCACCGGTACGATCGAATCGAGGAGGACCATCTTGGCGACGCGCGACGTTCCATGGCGCGAGATGTAGCGGGCCAGTTCCCCACCTCCCGTCGAATGTCCAATCAATATTGCGCCGTGAAGATCAAGCGCGTTGATGAGCTCATCCAGATCGTCGGCCCAGGTGTCGACATCGTTGCCGGATCCCGGTTGATCGGAATAGCCGTTACCCCGCCGGTCATGGGCGACAGTACGGTAACCCTTGTCATTGAAAAACAGCATCTGCGCTTCCCACGCCGCACCGGTCAACGGCCAGCCGTGAGAGAAAACGATAGGCGGTCCCGAGCCCCAGTCAGTAGATCGCAGTACCGTCACGGGTAGTGATCTTGGGCATGGAATATCTCCTTCTTCCAAGAACGCGCCGTCACCTCCGGAAAAATGCGCCCTCACTCTCCCGCGAGATTCTGTGGATGTCAATGAGGGGCGATTAATTCTACTTGATGTGCGCCGTGGAAAGGCGCGATTTCCCAGTGGGAGGTAGACCCACCCGGCAAACTGTCGCTCCGCCGGTAGCAATCGGAGCAGTCGTGGAGGTAACAAGACGGCTGAAGCCTTCGATGTAGAAGGTC
>Ga0208193_1000465_pt1 | contig 22154 bp, 26 predicted proteins | sample June2015DPH_17_2_FD_184716 | JGI IMG/M metagenome (GOLD analysis project Ga0208193, IMG submission 184716) | Peatland microbial communities from SPRUCE experiment site at the Marcell Experimental Forest, Minnesota, USA - June2015DPH_17_10... | ecosystem: Environmental > Terrestrial > Soil >... | reverse complement strand
GGCGAAAACTCTTCATTTTGAAACCTCCTCGTGCTGCCCTCGCTAGGGTTCGGAGGCTAGCCTCCGCTTACTCAGCACCGCCGGTCGCTGTTCGCTTCCGGCTTACATCTATTGGAACAACAATCGACGGATTTAGTTGCGGTAAAAATACGCGGATCAGGAAAGTAAAGGCGAAAATTTTATTCCGTCCTGAATCGCAGATTTCAGCACCAGTTAATTAAACAAAATCGGCCTCTCCCAAGACCTTACAGGAGAGGCCGATGCCATCAAACTACCACCCGGCTGGTTTACCGGCGATAAAACCCACGACGCCCGCCATAAAAGCCTACGCGGCCGCCAACCACCACGGCCGGAGCTCTCCAGTAGCCTGGAACCCACACGCGATAGGGGTTCCAATACCCGGCCACCCACACATAGCCCACCCCGGGGCACGCAGGCACGTACGCCACCGGAACCGCAACCGGCACGCCAATGCCGATGCCGACACGAACCTGGGCCGCATCCGCCTTCGCCGCACCCACTCCCAGTGCTCCCACGGCCAGTGCAGCGCCCAGCGCCAATTGACCAAAGCTCTTCGTAACCTCTTTGCCAAAGATTTTCATAACCGCACCCTCCCACGGGAAAAACCCGTCCGGCCTTCGCGTCTTCCGGGCTTCGCTGTTGCTGCCCGGCGCTGCCGGTTATGTCCACTCAAACAGCGGTTTAGGGCGAAGGTTGCGCGCAACTTTCACGCCGCCTTTGTGTCTACGGGTGGCATAAAATGTCTAGAAATAGACTTGACATAGTCTATATATAGACGATAATACACAATGAAGAGGGCAAGCTATGGCCACCCATCCACTAATTGCCGCGCCGGGCTATCAATTCGATACAGCCCCCGACCTGAGCCGCATCGAGACCCGCGAACGATTGAGTCAGTCCGCCGTGGACGGTTTCTTCGCCATTACAGAGAAGTGGGATCTCAAAGTGGAGCAGGCCAGAGCGCTTCTGGGAGGTATTCCGCGCTCCACCCTGCATAAGTACAAGACGGCTGCCGGCACGCGCAGCCAGGATGAGCTGATGCGCATCTCCTACATCGTCGGCATCTACAAGGCACTGCATATCCTCTTCAACGACGAGCTGGCGGACGAATGGATGAAGCGGCCCAATGACAATCCTCTCTTTAGCGGCGCCACTCCACTGGAATACGCAGTAAAGACAGGCATTCCCGGCCTGCACCAGATTCGCCGCCTTCTCGACGCAGCGCGCGGAGGCCGATAGGTGGCCTGCGCCGCCCTATTCGAGAAGCAGTCCACGCACCGGCTCGTTCCCGCAAAATACAGCGAGACCGGCAGCGTGCTGGAAGCACTTCCACTTCCCAATGATGTGCTCTCGGACCTCAGCGAGCTCGACGCAGCCACCAACGAGCGCACACAGGCCGAGCGTGCAGGGAATCCCGCAATCGGTCCCGGCGAGCTCCTCTTCGGCGTGCCTGAGGCACAGATCGTCAACGCCGCCTTCTGCCATCCAGGCCCATACGGCAGCCGCTTCAACACTCCGCAAAGAGGCGCATGGTACGCCGGCGTCGAACTCGAAACCTCCTGCGCCGAAGTTGCCTTTCACCGGCGGCGATTGCTCGAAGAAACGCGCTTCTCAGGCGAGCAGGCTTATGACTACCAGGATTTTCTGGCAGATTTCTCCGGAGAATTTCACCAGCTCGACGAAGCAGAGCAGAAGACCTGCCTTGAGCCCGAGCCGGTCCCGCAGTGCTACGCGCCAGGTCAGGCGCTGGCCGAGACACTTCTCTATCAAGGCGCGCAGGGAATCGTGTATCCCAGCGTCAGAAATCCTGGCGGAACCTGCATCGTCTGCTTCCGTCCCGCGCTCATCTTTCATCTCCGCCGCGCCAAACGCTACCGCATCGCCGTCATTGCGGGCAAAGCCGGCTTCCGCATCGAGAAACCTGCCAAAGCCGGCTTCCGAATAGAGAAGTCCGTAGCAGGAAAGGGTAGTGGGGCAGTTTGAATTGGATTTGTATCAGGGCACGACTTTAGTCATGCCGAATCAGCGTCGAAAAGAAATGGGGCTTTAGGGAAACTCTGATTAAGTGGCACGAACGGTAGGTCACGGCTTCAGCCGTGACATAAATGCAGCAAAATCAATGCGGCTTTAGCCGCTGAGGTATGCTTCACGGACTTAATCAGACCTTCCTTAGCCCCTGCGTTCAAACTGATCCACTACTCAGGCAAGTAACAGTAAAGCCGCTCCTGCTACGCTGTTCTTTCTATGTTCGCAACCTCGCAGCACGCGCACTTCATCGGCATCGGCGGAATCGGCATGAGCGGCATCGCCGAGATCCTTCTCACGCAAAAATTCAAAGTCTCCGGCTCAGACCTCCGCCGCTCCGCAGTAACAGATCGTCTCGCCGGCCTCGGCGCAACTATCTACGAGGGCCACAACGCGGCCAACATCGCAGGAGCCACAGTCGTCGTCACCAGCTCCGCCGTCAGCCCATCCAATCCGGAAGTCCTTGAAGCCCGCGCCCGCAAAATCCCCGTCATTCAGCGCGCCGAGATGCTCGCCGAGCTCATGCGCCTCAAATACGGCATCGCCATCGCCGGCATGCACGGCAAAACCACCACCACCACAATGGTCGCATCCGTCCTCACCGCGGGCGGCCTCGATCCCACCATCGTCGTCGGCGGCCGCGTCGATGCGCTCGGCTCCAACGCCCGTCTCGGAGCCACGCAATACATGGTTGCGGAAGCCGATGAAAGCGACCGTTCCTTCCTCAAGCTCTCGCCCATTCTCGCCGTCGTCACCAATCTCGATCGCGAACACATGGACACCTACGCCGACATGGAAGACGTCGAGCGCGCCTTCCTCGCCTTCATGGACAAGGTGCCGTTCTACGGCGCAGTCACGGCATGCGCGGACAATCCACTCCTCGCGTCCATCCTGCATCGCGCGCAACGACGCATCCTCACCTATGGCATGAGTGACAGCGCAGACTACCGCCTCGAAATGCTGCCTGCCGACAGCAACAGCCTCTCGCGCTTCCAGGTAACCGCAAAGGGAACTCTGCTCGGCCCCTTTGAGCTGCACGTACCCGGTCGTCACAATGTGCTCAACGCCACGGCCGCGGTTGCCATCGGCCATCAGCTCGAAATCCCCGCAGGCAAAATTGCCGAAGGGCTCAGAAACTTCCGCGGCGTCGACCGTCGCTTTCAAAAGCGCGGCGAAGCCCGCGGCATCACCGTCGTGGACGATTACGGCCACCACCCCACCGAAATTCGCGCCACGCTCGAAGCAGCCCGCCAATGCGGCTTCAAGCACATCCACGTCATCTTTCAGCCGCACCGCTACACGCGCACCCGCGACCTCATGGAGGAATTCGCAGAGGCATTCACAGACGCAAACTCGGTCTTCGTGCTCCCCATCTACGCAGCCAGCGAGGAGCCCATTCCCGGCGTCACCGCGGAGCGGCTCGCCCACCAGATCACAAAGCCGAAAGCAAAATTCGTAGAAGATTTCCCGGCAGCATTAACAGCAGCCTCAAAAGCCGCATCCGCAGGCGATCTCATCCTCACCCTCGGTGCAGGCAGCGTCAGCCAGCTCGCCCCGCAAATCGTCGCAGCGCTGCTTGAAAGCGCCGCTTAGGAATGTCTCATCGCCTGTAAGCAAATGAGCCTTCCCGGCACGGAATATAGGGCTCGGCAAGCGCATTGGCCATTTCGCATCTGCCGTAAGAGACGCAAACTCATACTGGCTCAGTTTGAATTGTTTTGTAACAGGGCACGACTTGAGTCGTGCCGAAACGGCCATAAAAATGAAATTGGGCTTTAGGGAAACTCTGATTAAGTGGCACGAACGGTAGGTCACGGCTTCAGCCGTGACATAAATGCAGCAAAATCAATGCGGCTTTAGCCGCTGAGGTATGCTTCACGGACTTAATCAGACCTTCCTTAGCCCCGGAGGCAGTTTCTTCAAACTGAGACACTACCGGGAAGTCGAATCTCATTCCTGGTCCACGGAAATCACCCCCAAACCACCCCCTGTGGAAATCTTGTCAAGCCCTTTTACGAAAAATATTTTCTAACCCGCTGATTCTAAAGCGCAAGATTTTCCGTGCGGTTTGCACATAATTATCTCCATTTGTGGACAATAGAAATAGAGCGGTTTTTCTGCAAGCCGGAAAGCCGCCTCAACACTCCCAACACAACTTCATACACAAGGAAAACCACCATGGATATGAACGGTACTCCGTGCGTACATGAGCCTTTGTCTCCCGTCGTCCAGCGCTGCTGTGACGCCCGCAACCGCATCTTCCGCGAGCTCGCCACCCATAAAATGCGCCAGCTTCCTCCCCAGCCTCCGAACACCGACAAAACCGCAATCTTCGCGGAGATGCTCGCCAAGGTCGGCTCTGACTACTACACACAGAAAGCAGCCGCGACCGCCTACCGCTACGCCATGCCCGATCCAAGCACCCGCCAGGGGCTCAAGGAGTTCATCGCCTGCGTCCTCCACGGAATGGCCGTGAGCATCATCAGCCACAAGGATGGCGCTGCTCTCCTCAGTGGAGCGCGAATCGCCCTTTCGGCGCTCCGCGGCCGCCCATCCGGAGGCGTAGAAAAGGCGAACAAAACTCCGCACACCGAAATTTCATCGCAACCATCTATCGAATCAGCAGCTTAGAAGGCCCGCGTGCAAATTTTTATTTTTATTTGGTAACCACGTTCCGTTATTTAAGGGGGCAATTATCCCCTCGGAACAAGTTGAACCTTCGGGGCGAAAATTACACCTAAACGAGGTTACGATTTTGCCGAAAATGTCCCTATTACGTGTATAGCGTTGCCACTGTGCCATTTCTTGATCCGACGTTACGCAAAATGCATTTTAACAAGCATGGACATAAGTTTGGGGCGGTCGATGAACTTCATTATGAGCGAATGGCAGATGCGTTCATGAGCCAGCCCATGCATTCTCTTTTACACGAGGGATAATGCACACGTAGTAACGGAGTTGTTGATCGGCTTCGGTTGCACGAGAAAAGCCGCTACTTCGGGGTGATCTACAATGTAACTGTGGTGCGATCTTTTTACCCCCGAACTCAACGCGAAATTGCTGCTCACGGTGGGCCAGCTGGATTTATAGCCTCAAAATGCACGGAGTCGTGGCGGTAATCATGTTTACATGTCCTGTTTGCTTTTTTGACAAAATGGCTTATCCGCCTCGCGAGTACAACATTTGCGAGTGCTGCGGAACTGAGTTCGAAAACGATGACGAGTATCAAACCCATGAAGAACTGAGGGCTGATTGGGAGGCCAAAGGGGGGGCGTGGTTTTTTGAAAACCCTCCTCGTAACTGGAACCCATGGATACAGCTCTATCAGGCTAATGCGCTAGTTATTCAGTCTACGAATTTCGTTCAGGCTGTTGCTAACTCGACTCCCTTTACTTCGGTTTCCCGCGAAGTGTATGTCAAGTGGAATGAAGTGCATGAGCTAGCTTTAGCCAGCTAAGGATTTGAATGCCTGAATTGATTGTGTTCGTAGCCTGCGAAAAGGTGATCATTGATCAAAGGACGGTTCCGTCCCTAATCGGGATTTTCCAGAGAATGCAAATCCAATTGCAGGCAGCCCCCTTGCCGGAGAATGCGCTTTCTCCCACATTGTGGAATATGTTTGCGCTTTGGCAGCATACTGAAGAAGAAATCGGACGCGTATTTCATCAACGGGTTGATGTTTTTACTCCAAACGGAACAATGTTTGCGCGTTCAGAGGTCGAGTTTAAGGTGTTGGATAAAAATGACCTTCAGAGCAAAAACACTTTTCAATTTTTCGGAATACCTATCAATGAAGAAGGGTTCATAAGAATCTCTACCTGGCTTGGTGATGAAGCAGATCCGCGAGAAGAATATCGGTACTTTGTAGAACACCAAAGGAGGGAAATCAATGAGCAATCCTCAGAAGGCTCAGCCAGTCCCGGCAACTAACTCCAACTTCACCCGTGTGGATCTTTACAACCTCGCTCGAAAGGCAGTCACTCCGCCCGCTCCCAAACCTGTAGCAGGAGCGAAGTAAACATTGGCTGACCACTACTTCGGCGATTGTACCGAAACGAGTATTCGTCAAGGCACGTCTGCAAATACTTTTTGCTGATCGAGTGATAAACCCCGCCAACTCCGCTAACACCGCCGGGTGGTGCCCCACCCTCGCCACGCCTTTGTACTTGTGGCTAGGGTGGGCTCTCACAAAAGCTGATTCGGCGGTATTTTTACACCAGCTTCCACGGCCCGCGATAAGGCCGTGAAAGCAGCGCCGTCGCCTCCGGATCATTCAAAATCTGTTCATTCTTCACATCCCATTGCAGCTTGCGCCCCACCAGCATCGAGATCAATCCCAGATGCCCGGGAATCGTCGAATGGTGTCCCACTTCCACCGGCGTAATCGTCGGCTTGCGCGACTTCACGCAATCCAGAAAGTTCCTCTGGTGCTGCGTCGATTCATACAGCTTCACCTTGCGCAGATTCTCGGCAAGGGAATCGCCCTTCGCCCAATCCGGATTCGAAGCATCGAAGCCGCTGCGATCCACCCACACCCAGCCATCCGTGCCAATCCACTTCGTGCCCATCGAAATCGCGCCCGACCCGCCCGCAATCGTCAGATGCACATCGTTCGCATAACCCGTCACATCCTTGCGGTACACGCAATTCACCGTATACTTCGTAGCCGTATTCCACACAGCATTCACCGGCGGAGCCTCACCAAAAGCCTCCACCTCGGAAGGCCCGCTCACATCAAAGCCCAACCCCCAGTGCGCAATGTCGCCGTGGTGTCCAATCCAATCCAGCAACTGCCCGCCGCCCGTGTTGTAGTTCCACCGCCAGTTCTGGTAAACCCGCACATCGATATACGGCTCCATCTTCGATGGCCCAATCCACGTCTCGTAATCAAATCCCTCAGGCGGAGGCGTAACCGCCAAATCCCACGCCGGCGTCCCCGGCACAATCTCCGCCGGCCCCGGTAATTTGCCGTCCGGCTTCGGCCCCAAACTTGCCAACCGCTTGTCCAGCGCAGGCAGCGTTCCGGGAAAATCATGATGCCCACCCGGCAGCCCAACTTCAACATGCGTGACATTCCCAATCAGCCCATTGCGAACAATCTCCGCCGCCTTGTGAAAACTCGGCACCGAGCGTTGCCACGACCCCGTCTGCCAGATGATCTTGTTCTGCTGCACCGCGCGAACAATCGCCTGCTGCTCGGCAATCGTCTTCGCCAGCGGCTTCTCGCCATAAATATCCTTCTTGCGCTTCGCCGCCTCAGTGGCCACAATCGCGTGCCACTGATCAGGAATCGCAATCATGATGGCGTCAATATCGTCGCGCGCAATCATCTCGCGAAAGTCCCGATACCTCTTGCAATCCGTATTGCCATAGTGCTCGTTGATGGCGCCCACAGCGGCATCCATCTTCTTCGGATCGATCTCGCACGCCGCCACAACCTGGCAATCCGCCTGCGCCATAAAGCCCTTGGTGTTATTCGGCCCCTGCATGCCCCAGCCGATAACGCCAACAGCAATGCGATCCGATGCGGCCACGCGACTCGCGCGCACAAGCGGGCTGGATGCAACCATTGCGGCCGCACCGGCCGATTTCACAAAGCTGCGACGGGAAAACAGGGAATCGGTAAGAGGGGTCCGCATGAGTATCTCCGAAATCAGCGCAAGTCTAGCACGTCACATCCGGCATCCTACAATGGAGTCAGCCACCTGACTGGAGCAAGCCCTCATGCCCACCTTTGAAGAGTCACTCAAGAAGCTCGAAACCATCGTCGAACAGCTCGAAAAAGGCGACCTGCCGCTTGAGGAATCGCTGAAACTCTTCGAGCACGGAGTGGATCTTTCCGCATCCTGCAAGAAGGAATTGGACGAGGCCGAAAGCAAGGTACAAACGCTCACCCGGCAACGGGACGGCTCACTGAAGACCGAGCCTTTCCCCACGGATAAATAGCTCCCGGCCAACACTTCCGCATCCTTCAGGGCTTCACAAAAACAACAGCCGCCATCGAGCGCCCTGCCGAAGTCGCGGTATTCGTTTCATTCAACAAATGCATTCCCTGCGACAGATTCATCTCCGCAGGCACCGCCGTGAAACCGCCGCGAACCTCGCTGGTCTCTCGCGCAATCGTCTTGAACAGCATGGCCCGCCCGTTTATATGTACTTCCAGCCGCTCCGTCTTCCAGTCCGTCGGGCTCACCTGCGTCCGCCGCAGCTCAAACGATCCGCCCTTGTAGAGCCGCCCCAGAATGCCATAGCCGAAGTCGACATTCGCCATCAACTGTCCATTCAGCGCAGCCATCCGCTTCATCCGCTCGTCGATCCAGAGATCGCCGCTCATCGCATGAAAAATCCGTGCTTCAATTGAGTGCGGCGGATAATTCGGATTAGGCCGGAAGTGCAGATGCCGCAGTCCGTTCTCCCCGCCTTTGTCCTCGTAGAGAAACGCCTCCGGAAGCAGCGCCACAATCCGTCCGATCCGCTTCTCATCGTCAATGTAAGCCTGCTTCAGGCTGGCCTGCTCAGAGGGCGAGTTCAGCAGCGTTTGCAGCCGCGCCTCTTCCCGCTCCTGCTCCTTCACATCCAGCGGATGACCGTTCATCTGCTTCACCCGCGTCAACGGCCCGTCGGAGGTCTCCACCTGCTCCTCCAGCAAGGTCTCCTTGGGCGCATGCTTTTCAATCCAGTAGCGCCACCAGCCGTGCCGCTCATGGTCGTGCATCTCGTTGTAAACCACTTCGCGCACCAGCGTGACAGGCGCCTCAGATTGTGCCGGAGATTGCGCCGGGAATTGAGCCGGGAATTGAAATTGCTGCGCTGCGCCTGTCGCAGCACTGAGAGCTACGGTCAGCATACAGAACACACGTGTGGGGAACGGGTGCATCTGGACTTGCATCTGGCCTCCTCTGGCTCCTTCAAATTTGTGGAATGAGGATCTCGTCTTCAGCGTCAGTATCGGCGGATGCTCGTAAAGGGTTGACAAGGCGCGAGTGAAATTTCCATGAAACCTCCCGCAAACCCCGCAATTCCCAAAGAAAGACGAACCATATTCATCAACACCCGCATGTTGCCTTGTACACTGGGTCCATGATCGACGAGCAGGAATTTCGCCGCGCGGCCGAGACCGCCATTGATGCCCTCAAGAAGCATTTGATCGTAAAGGAAGAAGACGACCAGGCCGGCTTTGAAGTGGAAGAGCAGAACGGCGTCTTGAATGTCGTCTTTGAAGAGGCAAGCGGCAAGTTTGTCATTACGCCCAACACCCCGGTCCGCCAGGTGTGGATCTCGGCGCTTTCCACCAGCTTCAAGCTCGACTGGAACCCGGACTCCGCCGCATTCGTTCTGCCCCGCACAGGCGAGCAGTTGATCCCGCTTCTTGATCGCCTGATCGAGGAGTATCACGCAGGCTGAGCAGGGTCTGGCCAGGCTTGATGAAATCGAGTCATCATCTCGCCCATCACTGAAACGATTCCGAATCCGCAGCCACCATCCATACATCGGGCCCTACGTTGAAATGGACCGATGTATGGGAAGGTTGATATGCCAGCGAATATCCGGCATCGAGCCTTGGCAGCCACATCCACTCCTTGGATCTTCGTCGGTCTGACAGTATTTGCCTGCCTCATCTCCGGTTGTCTAACCGCCTGCCAGCCCACGCTGGAGTGCGGCAACTGGACATTCACCGGCACGCCAAACACGTCGGCATCGCCCAAAGACGCCTTCCCCGTAAACAGCTCATTTGTCTTCAATCCGGCAAACTGCGGCAAGCAGTGCCAATGCACCACGGACGCAATGATCCAGATGGTGCGTGTATACGATGCAAGCGACCAGATGTTTATGGCCGGCTACGGTGAATCCACCGCATGGGCCGACGCGAATGGGTGGATGATCGATCAGCAACCGTTGATCGGCTGGGCATCAGGCTACTACGGAGAGAACAACGACGGAACCTTCGACCCTGACTACAACATCGTCGGCAGCAACGGCACGCCCAACACATTGAAAGACACTCCCGATGGATGGGGCGCCAACACCTACTTTTACGCTGTAGACGTCGCCGTCTGCGTCAACGCCGGCAAGGATCGAAGCTGCGATAACCATATCCTCGGCTATTACTTCTGGAGCTGGATCATCGATAGCAGCGGCGTCGGCCAGAAGTTCATTACCGCGCCTGCGTGGAAGGATCTGGATACCGAATTCCAGAGCGCCGTAGCCAGTTGGAACAAATGGGCGCCAACCTCCGGTCCGGTCGGTGGCGGCATGACGGGCCAGATATTGGTTCCGAATGCCGTTCCGTTCCCCACCTTGTCGGATCTATAGAGAGGCTCTCGTGAAACCGCAAACAGCCATCGGAATCATCTCGATCCTCGCCTGTCTTTGCGCTGCGGGATGCGGTAATGCGAAGCGCGAGGAGACTCCTGAGCAGACGCAGTTGAAGGCGCAGCTTGACCAACAGGAGAAGCTTGCAGCCCAGACCGCGCAGACCTATCACGCCATGGACAATGCTGCTCTGATCAACAAGCTCGTGGAGCAAAGCGCACGTAAACGCGAGCCATTCAACTCGCTCGCCTACCGCGAGCTGGTCACGCGAAAAGATGTCGATTCAAAGGCTCTGGCATCCATCGTCAACGAAAGGAAAAACGGCGATGCCATACTGCCGCTCCTGCTGCTCAGAAAGCTGGATCAAAAGTCATACACGCAAATACCGGCGGAAGTAAGGTCCGCCGTATTGACCGATGCTCTGGAGCAATCGAAGACATTCAATATATGGGGCATGCCGAACTTCTATCTCGAAGACGCGTCGCAGGCGCTGCTCGAATCCGGCCAGAGGGCGTATCCAAATCTTCGCCGGATGCTTTCTGAAACCCGCCCCGCGCCTGTCTATGGAAGCAAGGCATACAGGATATACATGCGCTATCAGTTCCGGCTCTGCGATTACGCCCTGTTCTATCTGAAGAGAATGCAAGGCGACGCAAACTATACTCTGCCCGTTTCCGTCGCGGATCGGGACACGCAGATCAAAGCTATCCTCAATAAATAAGGCCCGGCATCTCATCTGCCGGGCCCTTGGTTTTGCGCCGAAACCGGGGCCCCCGCGCAATGAACTTTTTTGCGTGGGGTAGGGAAGGCGCAGTTGCCTGAACGGCCAGTCCCTACTGCAGCGAGTAAACCGTCTTGAGAACCTGATCCGCCACGTTCTGTGGCAGTGGAGCGTACGAGAGTCCAGAAGCCTCGCCCTCGCCGGACTTCACGATCCAGCTCAGCAAATCGACCAGCACTTTCTTCTTGGCCGCGTCCTGAGTCTTCACCGGAATCAACAGATATGTGAAGCTCGAGATCGGGTAAGAATTCGCGCCCGGAGCGTTCGTGATCGAAACGCGGTAGTCAGCCGGGATCTTCGCCGTGGCCGCGGCTGCTGTCACACCCTCGATCGATGCGCGCACCCAGTTGCCGTCCGCATTTTTTACTTCGCCGAAAGTGATCTTGTTCTGCAGCGCGTAGAGCAATTCCACATAGCCGATCGAGCCTTCCATCTGGCGCACCAGTCCAGCCACGCCCTCATTGCCCTTGCCGCCTACACCGGTAGGCCAGTTGGGCGAGCTGCCCTTGCCGGGGCCATCGTTCCAGTCATGGCTCACCTTGCTCAAGTAGTCGGTAAAGATGAAGCTTGTTCCCGAGCCGTCCGAGCGATGCACCACGATGATCTTCTTGTCCGGCAGCGATACGCCTGGGTTGTCCTTGGCAATGCGCGGATCGTTCCAGTTGGTGATCTTGTTCAGATAAATGTCGGCCAGCAGATCGCCGGAGAACTTGAGGCTAGTCACGCCCGGCACATTGAAGACAGGCACCACAGCGCCCATCACCGTGGGAATGTGCAACAGCTTGATGGACGACGCGGAGAGCTGTGCGTCGGTCATCGGCATATCGGAGGCGCCAAAATCCACCTTGCCCTGCGTAACCTGCACGATGCCGCCGCCGGAGCCGATCGACTGATAGTTCACTTCCACGCCAGGATGCCCCGCGCTGTACTCAGAGAACCATTTGGAATAAATGGGCAGCGGGAAGGATGCGCCCGCTCCCGTAATCTTCTGCGCATGGGCCGCGCCCATCGCCAACATCAACAAACCAACGGCAATTCCCGTCTTTCTCACGTTACTCTCCCTTGCAGATCCGGCGTTTAAAGACAGATTCTTTCCTGAAACGCTCTCGCCTTCTTATAGATTTTCTAAGGATATTGTTACGGGGAGTTGAATGCCATGTCGAAATTAAGCACTTGCCGTCTTTGAAGATGTTTCCACGGGCGCTGCGGGAACCGCAATCGGCAGTGCAAACCAGAAGGTCGCGCCGGAGCCTAGTTCGCTCTCCGCCCAGATGCGCCCGCCGTGTGCTCGCACAATCTGGGCCACAATCGCCAGGCCCAGCCCGGTGCCGCCGGACTCCCGTGATCGCGCCTTATCGATCCGGTAAAAGCGCTCAAATATGCGGTCCAGATGCTCCGAGCCAATGCCCGGCCCAAAATCCTGCACAAAGAACTCCACATCGGTATGGATTTTCCTTGCGCCAACGCGAATCTTCCTGCCCAATCCACCGTATTTCAGTGCATTCTCAATCAGGTTGCCGAATACCTGGTTCATCGCATCGGGATCGACCAGGACCAATTCATCCGGCGCGCCCGCGCTCTCCAATTCCACGCCGGAATCCACAATCAACCCACCCAGCGACTCCAGCGCATCCTCTACCAGAGCATTGGCTCGCATCGGCTGGCGGGCCAGCTTGTAGTCCGGGCTTTCCACGCCGGCCAGAGCCAATAAATCTTCCGTCAACCGGCTCATGCGCCGTGCATTCTTTTGAATCACGCAGAGAAATTCGCGCGCCGTCTCCGGATTAGCCGCTGGAGTCTCGATCAGCGTTTCCACGTAACCCTGAATGGATGTGAGCGGCGTCCGCAGCTCATGGCTCACATTGGCAATAAAATCCCGGCGTGAACGCTCCGCTGCCTCCACTCGTGTCACATCATGCAGCACGGCAATTGCGCCGCCCGAAGGCAGGGGAGCAGCGTTGATCTCAAATATCCGTCCAGGGGCAAGCGAGTTGGAGCGGCCAGTCTTTACCTCGGCAGTCTCAAGCGCGCCTTTCACACAGGCCAGCAGGTCGGGATCGCGTACGGAGTGTACCAGCGGGCGACCCGCGCGGATCGGCGTGCCGGCAATGCGCTGCATCACGGAATTCGACCAGCGAACCTGCCCCTCCGCCGTCACCGCCACTACGGCCTCCTGCATCGAATCGAGCATAGTGGCCAGCTCCTGGCGCCGGTTTTCAATCTCGGCAAAGCTCTGTCCAAGCTGTACCGCCGTCTGGTTCAGCGCGGATTCCATGGACGAAAGCTCATCATCCTCCGTCCGCAAGCGCGCGGTCAGGTCGCCTGCGGCAATCCGATGAGCGAACTCCACCACCTGCCGCAATCGCCCGGTGATGCCGAAGGCTACCCATGCCGCTACCGGCAATGCCGCAGCCAACGCGATCAAGCCGCTCCAGAGCGCCTCGCGGGTAAGCCGGTGAAATGTATCGACAGGCCCTGCGGGAAGCATTTGCCGAAAGACCAGCTCCATGACCGCTGCATGAAAGATCAGCAGCAGGGCAAAGAGTCCCAGCAATTTGACAAAGACTTTGCGAGTCACTCGGCTCGGCTCCTATCGCTCTTGGTCGAGATGCCCTACTCCTTGGGGATCTCGAAGCGGTACCCGGCCCCACGCACTGTCTTCAGATAGCGCGGATTTTCCGGATCCACTTCGATTTTTTCACGAATCCGGCGCACATATACGTCCACCGAGCGCGGAGTCACAAAACGCGCATCGCCCCACACCGCGTCCAGCAGATGATCGCGGCTGTAAACGCGCCCAGGATGCCGCGCCAGGTAATCGAGCAGGCGAAATTCAGTGGCCGTGGTTGTTGTGAGCTGGCCGCGAACCGTCAACTGCATCGCATTGGCGTCGATCACGACCTCCTCAAACTGAATGACTGAGGGCGAAGTAGGCCGCTCGAAGCGCCGCAGAACCGCTTTCACCCGGGCCACCAGCTCGCGAGTTGCAAACGGCTTCGTAATGTAGTCGTCTGCGCCCAGCTCCAATCCCAGCACGCGGTCATTTTCCGCCGCGCGCGCCGTGAGAAAAATGATGGGAATGGTGGAAAGCGCCTGGTTGTTGCGCAGCCGCCGACATACGTCCAGTCCATCGCCGCCGGGCACCATAATATCCAGCAGAAATAGCGCAGGCGGTTGCCGCTCCGCGTCGGGGATCAGGTTGGTGGGAGTCAGATAAGGTCGAACAGCAAATCCCGCCGCTTCAAGGTGATGCTGCACCAGGCGGGAGATGTCTACATCGTCTTCCAGTACAAAAACAGATTGGCTCAACCGGATTGTCCTTAGCCGGCGGCCGTTCAAAATTCAGTTGCGGAGGCCGCACGGAATCGTGAACAGATTACTGCATTGAGGCAAATAAATTGCAAACGTATGATGAATTTGGCCCGGCAGACATATTTTCACCGAGGCGTTGAAAATCAGGCTCAGGTCCCGGTTTTTGCCAGATCCAGCCGTTTTTCTGCTTCCTGCGCCCGGGCTTCCTTCTCGGCGCGCTGTGTTTCCTCGCGCTTCTTCTGTACCTCCTGCGAAGCCAGCCAGATAAGCGAGACAAAGGTTGCCGCAAGCAGCACTATCGCCGGGATGCCGTGGAGTTGATCGAGGCCATCGGCATTCAAGTCGCCGTAGAGCATGGTCAGCCCCGCAAAGACAAAAACAATATGCGCGCAGAAGACGCGCAGAGAAGCCTTGCCAAGAGTAAGAAATGGCTCGATCGACACGATTTTTATCAAAAATCTCCGTGCCCAATAGATCAGCACCGTAAACGCGATCAGGTTCAATACGCGTAAAGGGCCAATCTGCCACTTGTCCAGTTTCACGCCCAGCGCCTGTGACGTCAGGTGAGGTCCCAGCCACTGAAAACGAACTCCAACAAAGAAGAGACAAACCGCGGCGGCCACCGTCGCCGCCCAGCAGGGAATCTTGAAGAGCGAATCCGCTTCCATAGCGGATCGTGCGCCCAGCCAAAGACCGACAATCCACACCGCCTGCCAGGCAAACAGGTTGAACGAGCCAGTCTCCTGTAGCGGAATCTGCAGGTGCGTTACATGCACCATCCAGTTATGCACCAGGTCGCGCAGGCCGAACTGCGCCAATACCCACAACGCTGCGCTGCCGGCGAGAATCCACTTCCATCCAATCCGCACGGCTCCGCTCAGCGCCAGCGGCGTAAAAAAGAGGAAAGTTACATACATCGGAAGAATATCCAGCAGCGGCGGGCAGTACAGCAGCAACACGGAGCCCACAATGGCCACCAGGGGATGCGCCAGGTAGAAGTCCAGCAGGTTGATCAGGGCTGCTTTGCGGGTATGAATCGCAATCTCGGCGACTACCGTAAAGGCAAAAGCCAGCATCAGCAGGTGGTACCCATAGATCTTTAGCGAACGCTTCCACAATCGTGTGCGCACATTGGCTGGATTCAATTGCAAATCCCGCATGTATAACCGCCCCACCAGAAGAGCGGAGACGAAGACAAATCCCTCCGCAGAGGAGATAAACCCAATCGGCTGATTCACAAAATCGCTGTATCGCGTGGGCAGATGCGTCACCGTCATCCAGACAAGGAACAGCCCGCGCAACGCATCGAGTTCAGGACGGCGTTCAAGCTTGGGTAGCATGCATCACTCATCCTGCAAGGGTAAAGTCCTTCCTCTGTTTAGACGTCTTCTCAAACAGCGAGTTGTCTGCGCATCCTCTGTAAGCCGGTAGATCGATGCGGGCGTACTGCTTTTTTGTTGACTTACGCCGTTCCGCTCTGCAACACTCGCTCTCCGTGCGCCGCACTTACGGTAGACGGCCCCCCTCTGATTCTCTACTGGAAATGCCTTGCACACTTCCGGATCTGGCAGTCAGGTCTGTATGGGTCCACAAGTACACAATGAAACTGGAGGAGTTATTGTGAAAAAGTATGTAGCGGAACTGATAGGCACGTTTATTCTTGTGCTTTTTGGCTGCGGTACGGCCGTTGTGGCCGGCGATAAGGTTGGAGTTCTGGGAATCGCATTTGCCTTCGGCTTTGGGCTCATTGCAGCGGCGTATGGCATTGGACCTGTCTCGGGCTGCCATATTAACCCCGCCGTAAGCCTTGGCGTCTTTACTGCCGGGCGCATGGGAGTGAAGGACCTTCTCGGCTACTGGGTCGGCCAGTTCCTTGGTGGCATCCTGGGAGCGTGGGTGGTTTCGATCATTGCCACCGGGCTGCTCAGCGGCTACAGCATCGCCACAAGCGGCCTTGGACAGGATGGCTGGGGCCCTGGCTATCAGGCCGGCTATGGAGTAGGCGCGGCCTTCGTATTTGAGTTTGTGGCTACCTTCATCTTTCTCATTGCCATTCTTGGTTCCACGCAAAAGGCCGCTCCGGCCGGATTTGCAGGACTGGTCATCGGTATTACGCTCGTAGTCATCCACATATTCGGTATCCGCATTACCGGCGTCAGCGTGAACCCTGCGCGAAGCTTAGGCCCTGCGCTTTTCGCTGGAAGACAGGCGCTCAGTCAGGTCTGGCTCTTCTTTGTAGCGCCATTCCTCGGTGCGCTCCTCGCCGGCTTGCTCTTTCGTATAAGGCTGCTTGATGCGGAGACTGAGATTCCGGTTCTGCCTTTAGTTACGACCTCTGCTCCGGCTCCGTTTCAAGCAAAATCATAAGCATCCTTTGTATATGTATGTTTCCCACAACAAACCCCGGCAAGCGCCAGGCCTGCCGGGGTTATTGTTCGTAGTCCGGATTCTTGCTCAGGCCGGCTTGGCAGTCTCGCCGCGTCCTGCGTGGAAAGCTCACCCTGCCGCGTTTTGGGCGCAGCTAGCTCATGCGCGGCGAACCGTCTCTTCTCGGTATTGGACTGCAATGCATAGCTGTATGCTGGGGATTCAGATTCGTACAGGAGGATTGCAACTTGGTCTGGCTGGCAATCGTGATTGGTATTGTGGTCGGAGCCGTCTCCGGCGTAGTCGGCATTGGCGGCGGAATTCTCTTCGTTCCCGCGCTCGTCGCATTCTTCGGCATGAGTCAGTTGCGAGCGCAGGGAACCTCGCTCGGCGCGCTGCTGGCCCCTGTCGGCGTCCTTGCTTTCTACGAGTACTATCGCAAGGGCAACGCCGATCTCCGTATCGCTCTGCTGCTGGCTCTTGGATTTGTGGTGGGCGGCTACCTGGGCGCGCTCGGCGCGCAGCATATCCCTGAGCTCTGGCTGCGCCGCATCTTTGCCGTTACGCTGGTAGTAGTGGGCGCCCGAATGTGGTTCACACGTTAGGCTCGGGCAATAAACCGCAGCCGCACATAATCCGCAACCCAGTTCCCATCCTCATCGCGCAGTGCTGTGGTGAGCAATTCGCAGGTCTCGTCCACAACTATCTCCCGCAGTGCCTCCGGCAAAGATTCCAACACTCCGCTGCGAAAGGTCCGCAGCCACGCAGCCATGCCGCCTTCGCCGAGCAATGTAGGCCGTGGAATCAGTTCTATGCGCTCCACCGTAAACCCGTGCCGCTCGAGCCGCCGTTGATAGCTCTCCGGCGATGGATAGTAGTTCACCCCATCCTCGTGATTCGCGAAGCCGTGCCGCGCCAGTACGGCTGTGAACCCAACGAGAATTGCCGCAACGTTCCCATGTCCGCCCATTTCGGCCACAAAACGACCGCCGGGCCTCAGCGCCCGATGCACCTCGGCCAGCATCGTGTCCTGATTGCGGACCCAGTGCAGTACGGCGTTTGAGAAAATCGCGTCGAAGTTCGCGTCAGGAAAGGGAAGTCTCTCTGCGCTGCCTTCGACAGCATCGATCCCGCGGCTGCGGGCTGCCGACACCATCTCCGGGGAAGCATCCACTCCTGTGACAATTGCGCCTGTTGCCGCCAGCCTCGCCGTTAGCTGTCCATCGCCGCAGCCAAGATCCAGAATCCGCATACCTGCCTGGGGATCAAGCCACTCCACCACGCCGCCCGCAAGCTGATGCACAAACGCGCCCACTTTTTCGTATCGCTCAGTATTCCAGTTCTGCGTCATGGGTAGAGTTTCGTGGTTTTGAGGAGCCTGCGGCAAAGTCATTCTGTTTTGAAAGTAGATAAGAAAAGTTTATGTCTTGCTCATGAGCTTTCGGATCGGCTCATTGTCCGCATAAACGCGCCACTCGATCAGCTTGCCGTCCTTCACAAAGGCGCGAATCGCTACCGGCGTGTGCCAGCGGTTCTCGGTCTTAAGTGTTCCATCTGAGGAGTAGGTTCCCTGCGCCATACCGAGCAGCAGAACCACCGGTCCCTCTGTATAGGTTTCCTCAATCGCCAGGGCGTAGTCCGGAACCATGCGGAAGTAGTCCGTCCATCCGGCCCGCATCTTTTCGCGTCCTTCCGCCATATTGCCCAGCGAATCGATAAAGCGATGGTCCACTGTCATCAATTCCGCCAGCGCATCCACGTCCTGGCGTCCGATCGCGCGGACAAACTCTGTGGCCACGGCAATAGGCGACACTGTCATCTGGCGATTGTAGCCCGCTTTGTGCAGCCCAGCTTCGCCGCCTACAATAAGGCAAGCGAAAATTTTATCGAGAGGATGTTTCCATGCCGCTTTCCGGAGAAGCTATCAGGTTAATGAACTATATTGACGACGTTTCCGTTACGCTGCGCCGCGTACTTGCCTTCATTCCGACGCTCTCACCGGAGGAGCGCGCTCGCGTCTCTAGCCACCTGCGCGCCGCCAAGCCCAGTGTGAATGATGTGACCGAGGCACTTGAAGCCGAATAATTGATCACAGTTGCCATCATTGGGGCCGGGCCGCTGGGGCGCTGGCTCGCACTCTCCGCGGCACGCGCCGGCTACCGCGTGCTGCTGGAAGACGTGATGCCGGCTAAGCTGGCTCTCGCCTCACAGGCCGCGATTGCTGTGAGCACAGACCAGATTTCGGTCGAACTCGTCTCCGCCGTCGAGGATGCAGTGCGCGATGCCGATCTTGCCATCGATTGCGTGCCCGATGAGCTGGAGTCGAAGCTTGAAATCTTGTGGCTACTCGACCGCATGGCGCCGCCAAAGATGGTCATTGCCACGCCCACTACGCAGCAATCGATTGTCGACCTGGCGTCCTGTACCTACCGTCCTGAGCGATGTGTGGCAATAGCTGTGGATCCACGCACACTATCCGGACCCGACTTCCAACGCGGCAGCGCCATAATTACGATCCGTACAACGCCGGCAACTCTTCCGGAAGCCTCCGCGCTAGTCGCCGGATTCTGGGAGAACCTCGGCTTTACGCCACGTGTGGAAATAGCTTCTGTATAGGAGCTACTTCGTCCCTGCGAGAATCTCTTCGTAAAACTTTATGTACTGCGGTACCACCAGCGTCGAGCAGAAACGCGTCTGCGCAGTTTGCCGTGCTGCCTCGCTCATGGCCTGGTGCCGCTCCGGAGCGCGCAGAAGTGCGATCGCGCCTGCCGCCATCGCATCCACATCGCCCACGTCGAAGAGCATCCCGTTCAGGCCATCTTCAATCAACTCCGTTACGCCGCCGACACGTGTCGCGATCGCCGGCACCTTACACGCCATCGCTTCCAGCGCCGCCAGCCCAAAGGACTCCATCTCGCTTGGCATCAGCATAAGGTCGGCCAGTGGCAGTAGTGCATGAACGCGGTCCTGCTTGCCCAGAAAATGAATTTTATTCTGGATATTGAGATCGTGCGCCAGCCACTCTGCGGCAGAGCGATCCGGCCCATCGCCAACAAGCACCAGCCGCGCGGGAAGCTCGCGCGCCACATCCGCAAAAACCTTCACCACATCTACCACGCGCTTGACCGGCCGGAAATTTGACAGGTGCATCAGCAAAAATTCATCCGGCTCTGCAAACGCGCTTCGCGCCTTTGCTCTTTGGTTGAGGTCATGAATGGGAGTATACAAATTGCAGTTTACAAAATTCGGGATCACTGCAATCGGGCGCTTCACGTCAAAATCGGCGAGCGTTTTTTCTTTCAGATATGCGGAAATACTGGTCACGCCATCGCTCTCATCAATTGCGTAGCGCGTAATTGGAAGATAACCGCGATCCAGTCCTACCAGCGTAATATCCGTGCCATGTAAGGTGGTCACAAAGGGCAGCCGGCGTCCACGGCTGTTCAGCATCTGTCGTGCCAACAGAGCACTTACAGAATGTGGAATCGCATAGTGTACATGCAAAAGATCTAATGCGTAATACTCTGCAACCTCTGCCATGCGCGAGGCCAACGCCAGATCGTACGGGGGAAATTCAAAGAGCGGGTAGTTTGAAACCGGCACCTCGTGGTAATAAATGCCGCTGTTACGCCCCGTTAGCCGAAAAGGTTGCGAATAAGAAATGAAGTGAATTTCATGGCCCAACGCTGCCAGCTCAATGCCGAGTTCCGTGGCCACAACTCCCGAGCCGCCATAAGTGGGATAACAGGTAATGCCAATGCGCATTCGGTTTAACTTTCCTGAAAGTTGTCAGAAGATTGGACGCGACGGGTAGGCGCGAAGACGCAAAACCATATCAATTGCGTGCAAGCGCTGCAAAAGAGGTCAATTCGAGTTGTGGCAACCCGTCCAGTGCGGCCAGAGCTTCACGCTCTGTCTCGCGCGAAGCCAGCAATTTCGTGTTGGCTTGCGCCAGATCGGAATCGTTATAGCCGGGATGCGTAACGAGTTCGTATACTGCATCGTTCCCTGCTGGAATCGCCGCCGCAAACGAACGGACTGTTGCGGCATCGAGAGTTCCCGTTGCCAGCACTCCCAGCGCGCCTGCAGTTGTAATAAAGCCCGACTCTGTAACAAATCGATGAAAGTGTGAAGCAAACAGCTTCAGCAACTGCACCTGCGCGCGCCTGATAAAAGGCGCGTGCGGAGTGGCATTGATCGACCACGCCGGCTCAAAGGGATTTCGCACTCTGAGAATCCCGCACGCTTTTGCCGCATGGATTACAGGGCACAGGACGCGGGGAATCATGTGCGTATGTTTGTGCGTGTCCACATGGGTGAGCTGCACGCCGCGCTCCTGCAGCAATAGAATTTGCCCGCGCGCCTCGGCTGCCACCTCGCTCATGTGAATCCTGCGTGTCGCAACCCCGCGCAGAAATGTTCCCAGGGTCGGGTGAAAGCGCCCCGTTAGCGGATCGGTCAAGGTGGGTAGTTGCGCCGCGGGCAGCACTGGATCGCCATCCACCAGCACCACATGGCATCCTACGCCCAGTGTGGGCGTGCTTTTTATGATCGCGATAGCATCGTCTGTTGCCATTGCTTTCGCCATCAGCGTGGCGCTGGTCAGTACACCCGCCTGGTGTAACTCAAGAATGGCGCGGTTGATGCCATTTGTCAGGCCAAAGTCATCCGCGTTAACAATCAGCTTTCTCACTGTGTGAGTCTACCAAGGCGATCACTGGTATGATGAAACAAGGCTGCACGGATGCAATCTGCCGGCCTTCCCATCCGCATGCGGGCGGTTAGCTCAGCCGGTTAGAGCACTTGCCTTACAAGCAAGGGGTCCGGGGTTCGAATCCCTGACCGCCCACCAATAAAATCAATAAGTTAGTTGATAGTCGCTTTAATCTCTATGGCTGACTGCGGTGGATTTTGCGGGTACTCCGCCGCAAACTCCGGTTGTGCGGTGCTGTTGATCGATTCCACTGCGCTGCGCAGATCTTCGATTCCGAAGTGACCATACCGCGCAGCCATCTTTGCCATTGTGCTTGGCGACCATCCGACGATCTTCGCAATGATGGGAATAGGAACACGGGCCGCAATCATGCGGGACACTGCCGAGTGCCGCAGATCGTGAAGCCGCAGAGTCGAGAGCGCAACAGGCAATTCTTCAATCTCGAAATTGCAGTCCACGCAATAGAACCCCTTGCCGGGCTTCTGGCGGTCTGCTAGCGTTCCGTTCTTGCATTCCGGGCAGTGGCGCTGGGTGCGCTTCTTCGCTGACTGCCATGCCGTCTTGATAGTGCCAACCGGCTTGGTTACGTCAACCTCATACGTTCTAACCTCGCCGCCGAAT
>Ga0208193_1000464_pt1 | contig 22196 bp, 16 predicted proteins | sample June2015DPH_17_2_FD_184716 | JGI IMG/M metagenome (GOLD analysis project Ga0208193, IMG submission 184716) | Peatland microbial communities from SPRUCE experiment site at the Marcell Experimental Forest, Minnesota, USA - June2015DPH_17_10... | ecosystem: Environmental > Terrestrial > Soil >... | reverse complement strand
AGCTAGTCCATTGGTAATGAGAAACGCCGTTATCGGAAGTAGTTCAGATTGTTATGAACGTTACCTGTTCGACTAGACGTTGTAAGCGTTTGCAGATTTTCTTGCCATTCCCACTCCACCTTGCGTCCAGTAATCTCCGGTAGACAAGCCACATTCCTTGCCTGCACCAAAGGAGCAACAGTGCGCCGATCACCGACGCTATTGCTTAATAGCGTGCGTACCGACGTGGATGACTGCCGTCCAATTCGGAAACAGTCAAAAGGTTATCTGCCACTTCAAATCGGACTTCGGAGTTTTCCCGCGCCACTTCGAAGTGAAGCGCTGACCCGGAGATTGTGTAGGAGCCATGCTGAGTCACGAATGGCATGACAAGCAATAACTTACTATCTGCGTAAAACAAATAGTGGGCTTCAAATTTGCTCCCGCCTATTTCGCGGTTTTCAATCCACTCACCGAGGATGGGTTTTTCGGCAATCGCGCGGCTGCCAACACGTGTGAGTTCAACGGCTGCGCCTGTGCTTGCCAGGCTGACTTTGTCGTCTCCGAGCCATTTTAGAGTTTCTTTCTGCTCAGCGCCGTCTGTCGTGGCGGGAGGAAGTATAAGCTCATCATTTTCAATCCGCCATGGCATTTCCACAATTGCACCTATGCTGCAATCGACGGTGCCGTCCGAGTGAAACTCGTAAGCCTCTCCTATTCCGCCTTTGGATGTTGCCAGCGACCGCCAACGTCCACAATGCCAGCGGTGGACGATTGCTGAGCGAAGGCGTATGAACTTGAATCGAAGCTGGCGCAAACTAGGAATGCCACTGAAGCGGCTAAACGAAGCGCGTCTTTCATGTTTCGCACAATGTGCCTCAATTTCGGCCGGTCAGAATGACTGGAAATAATCTTACGGCAATTGTCGATAAGACGACACGCAGCCGTGTATTGCGGAAGCCTTCAATCCCCGTGTGACCGGCAAACGGAAACCGCCCACAGTTAATCTTGTAACCGTTTTCAAAAATAGCTTGCCGCCCCCACCCCACCCTGCGTACAGTAATCTCCGATAGATAGGCAATTTCCCCGTCCCCGCACCAAAGGAGCAACCGCACTTGGAACTCAAATCAGTCGACTGGCTCATCATGCTGTTGTACTTCGCATTCGTTTTGGGCATTGGCTTTGCCCTCAAGCGATACATGAAGACCAGCAAGGACTTCTTCCAGGCAGGCCGTGCCCTGCCCGCATGGATCTGCGGCCTCGCCTTCATCTCCGCCAATCTCGGCGCGCAGGAAGTCCTCGGCATGGGAGCCTCCGGAGCCAAGTACGGCCTTGAAACCGCGCACTTCTACGGCATCGGCGCCATCCCCGCCATGATCTTCGTCGGCATCTTCATGATGCCGTTCTACTACGGCTCCAAGGCCCGCTCCGTCCCCGAGTTTCTCCGCCTCCGCTTCGACGAAAAGACCCGCGCCTTCAACGCCTGCACCTTCGCCGTGATGACCGTTTTCAGCTCCGGCATCTCCATGTACGCCATGGCCCGGCTCATTCAGATACTGCACGTCTTCGACAGCATCTTCCTCTCGCACGGCTGGCCGCTGCAAGGCATCTTCACCGTCTCCATCGTCATCTCGGCCATCATCGTCCTCGTCTACATCTTCCTCGGCGGCCTCACCAGCGCCATCTATAACGAAGTCCTGCAATTCGCCATCATCGTCGCCGGCTTCTTCCCGCTCGTCTTCCTCGGCCTCAGAAACGTCGGCGGTTGGCAGGGCCTCAAGGCGAGCTTGCCTGACGCATACATGCACGGCCTCGGCCACGCTTCTACTAATCCCATGGGAGTCGATGCCATCGGCATGGGCATGGGCCTCGGCTTCGTCCTCGGCGCAGGCTACTGGTGTACTGACTTCCTCGTCATCCAGCGCGCCATGGCCACGCCAGACATGGATTCCGCCCGCCGCGTCCCGCTCATCGCCGCCATCCCAAAAATGTTCTTCCCGTTTTTGGTGATCGTCCCCGGCCTCATCGCCATCTCGCTGCCCACCCCGCACACCACTGAGACCGTCACCCGCGGCGCGGATGGCGCAATCATCCACAACATTCAGGTCGTCGCTCCGCAAATCGAGCAAGGGAAGGGAATCGTCCCCGCCAAGATGAATCCCGTCACCGGCAAGCCCATGCTCACCGCCTCCGGCCGGCCGCTTCTCGACTACGACATGGCCACGCCCAACATGCTGCTGCACTACTTTCCAACGGGCCTGCTCGGCCTCGGCCTCACCGCGCTTCTGGCCAGTTTCATGAGCGGCATGGCCGGCAACGTGACAGCATTCAATACGGTTTTCACCTACGACATCTACCAGTCCTACATCAACAAGCGCGCCTCGGATCATCACTACCTCGTCATCGGCCGCTGGGCCACCGTCGTCGGCATCCTGCTCTCCATCGGGACTGCGTACGGCGCCATCGCCTTCAACAACATCATGGACACGCTGCAGCTCGTCTTCAGCTTCGTCAACGCGCCGCTCTTCGCCACATTCCTGCTCGGCATGTTCTGGAAGCGCACCACCGGCCACGGAGCCTTCGCCGGCCTCATCGCCGGCACCAGCGCAGCCATGCTCCACCACGGCCTCACGCTACCCATTGAGGCCACTCCCGGCATCCACGGCGGCTGGCTGGCGGTCATTCATCACTACCCCAGTGATATGGCGCAAAACTTCTGGGGAGCCATCTTCGCCTTCTCCGCCAACTTCATCGTGACGATCCTCGTCAGCCTCGTCACCAAACCCAAACCAGACTCGGAGCTTGTGGGCCTGGTCCACTCCCTGACCCCCAAACCAGAAACCGGTCCCATCATTTGGTGGAAGCGACCCGAAACCCTGGCCGTAGGCATTCTCGTAGTCTTCGTAGCCCTAAGCATCTTCTTCGCCTGAGGCTTGTGTCAGGGCACGGCTTTTAGCCGTGCCGAAAGATGAATCAAATGATGGGGCTTTAGTCCCCGAAGGAAACCAAATGAATTTGGATCTCCGCATCCCCATGGGCCTCATGTTTTCGCTAATCGGCGTCATCCTCGCCGCCTTCGGCCTGGCCACCCGCTCCACGCCCGAACTCTACGAAAAAAGCCTCGGCATCAACATGAACCTCTGGTGGGGAATCGTCCTGCTCATCTTCGGCCAGATCATGTTCCACATGGGCCGCCGCAGCCAGAAGCGTCTCGAAAAACTGCCACCACCCACTGCCTCAAGCGACTCCACCCCACGCCTCGGTCACTGAACACCTACCCACCCCGGAATCGTGTCATCCTGAGCGAACGGGGCCCTGAACGTTTTCTTCAGTTCGGGGGTGGTGAGTCGAAGGACCCGCTTTTGTATTTTCTCTAACTCCGCTTTCCCGCCAATTTTTCGCGTCATTCCCCCTCGCTCTCTCATCGAAAACCCACCATGAGTAAAGTCCTCGTCACCGGCGGCTCCGGCTTCATCGCGGCTCACACCATCCTCCAGCTCCTTGAAGCTGGCCATGAGGTCCGCACCACCGTCCGCAACGTCAAACGCGAGCCGGATGTCCGCGCCATGCTCAAGCAGGGCGGCCTCGACGTCAATGTCGCCGACAGCAAGCGCCTGACTTTCGCCGCCGCCGATCTCCTCAATGACACCGGCTGGCCGGAAGCCCTGGCAGGCTGCGAGTTCGTCCACCACATCGCCTCGCCCTTCCCGGCCAACGTCCCCGCGGATGAAAACGAGCTGATCAAGCCTGCCCGCGAAGGCGCTGTCCGCGTCCTCCGCGCCGCTCGCAACGCAGGAGTCAAGCGCGTCGTCCTAACCTCATCCTTCGCCGCCATCGGCTACGGCCACACGGAAACCAAGGCCACCTATACCGAGGAAGACTGGTCGGACCCCAACGGCCCCGGCATCCAGGCCTACCCAAAATCCAAAACCCTCGCCGAGCGCGCCGCCTGGGACTTCATCGCCGCCGAAGGCAACGGCCTCGAACTAGCGGTAGTCAACCCCGTAGCCGTCTTCGGCCCGGCCCTCGGCCCGGACTATTCCACCTCCATCCTCATCGTCAAAATGCTCATGGAGCGCGCCCTCCCCGGCCTGCCGCGTATTCACTTCGGGGTCGTCGATGTCCGCGACGTGGCCGACATGCACCTGCGCGCCATGACCAACCCGGCCGCAGCCGGCCAGCGCTTCCTCGCCGTCTCCGGCAATTTTGCCTCCATGCAGCAGGTCGCCTTCATGCTCAAGCAAGGCCTTGGCGCCCGCGCGGCAAAAGTGCCCACGATGCAGCTTCCCGATTGGCTATTGCGCATCTCCTCACTCATGGATCCCCGCGTCAAAGGCGTCCTGCCCGAGCTAGGCAAGCACAAGAACGCCACCAGCGCCAAAGCTATGGGAATGCTCGGCTGGAAACCCCGCTCCCGCGAAGAAGCAGTCGTCTTCACCGCCGAAAGCCTGATTGAATTGGGTCTTTTGAAGTCCTGACCCCTGATCTCTGACCCCTGCTTTACGCCGGATACCCGCCCGTCACATAGCCTTCCAGCTCCTGGATGGCGCGGTCCTGCTGCGAGATCACCCATTTCACCAGGTCGCCGATCGACACCACGCCTATCACGCCGCTCCGGCCCACCACTGGCAAATGCCGGAACCGGTGCCGCGTCATCATCTCCAGGCACTCATCCACCGTGTGCTCCGGGCTCACAAACATCACTGGGCTGGACATCATCTGGCTCACCCGCGTCTCCCGTGAAGGATGCCCCAGCAGCACGCCCTTGCGCGCATAATCGCGCTCGGAGAGAATGCCCGAAAGCTCGCCATCCGCGAGCACCAGCAGCGCGCCTACATCGTGCTCAGCCATCAGCTTCAGCGCGTCGTAGACCGTGTCATCCGGCCCAATGGAAAGAACTGTATCTATGTTCTTGTTCTTCAAAACCTGCGCAATCGTATCGTGTATCTTCATCGCTTTCTCCCATTCATACTTCGATGGTCAGCGACTATAGCGTAACGGAAAGACAAAAGGGAAGAAGATAAAACAGAGGATGGTATCTTAATTTAAATTTGTTTTGTAACAGGGCACGACTTTAGTTGTGCCGAAAGATCAATCAAAAATGGCTGGGCTTTAGCCCCTGCGGTTTTGCTTTTATTGGTACCTCGACCCCTTAGGCTGTTCCCCATTCCCCTATTCCCTGTTCTTCACCCTGAACCGCATCGTCCGGTAATCAAAGGTATAACTCCCAAGCTGGTCCAGCCAATCCACGCCCAGCACGCCATACACATCATCAATCGCCGCCTGCCCCAGCGGAGCGGTAAGCACCTGCAGAAAATGCGCATCCACCCGCGTCCCGCCCACCAGTAGCGGAAGCGTCTCCGCCGTATAAGCCGGCTGCGGCGGAACCTTCTCAGCCCCCGGCACCGTAAACAGCTCAGGCTTCCCGCCAAAGCTCTTCGAGTGCTCGCTGTAGTACCGCGAAGTCAGATAGCTCTGCTGCCCCCCAGCATCCACGGCAAACATGCGCTCGCTGCCCGTCGGCCCCAGCGCCACAATCAGTTGCTCGCCATCCAGAAAGAACCGCGCCCCACCCGCATTCCTCGCGTCGGCATCCAGGTCCTTGCCCGGATGAACCTCAATCGTCGCATTGCCGGTAATCGTCAAACTTCCCAGCGCCGAAACCGCCGGAAAGCCCAGCACGCCCTGCGCATCAAAGTAGTCCTTGTCCTCAAACACAAACGCCGTCAGGTTCCTCAGCGTCAGCCGTCCGCCAATCGTGATTCGCGGAATCAGCGTCGCATGAACCGTCATCGGCTTGCCTGTCAGCGTATTCACAGTGGCGCTCGCGTCGCTGACCTTCAGCCCCACCTCGCGCGCCACAGATCGCGAAATCAAGTTGAACGGCGCAGTCGGGTCCAGCATCCATCGATGCGGATGCGCATCCACAAACACCGGCACATCCGTCAGCCCCAGCGCATTCTTGCTCACCTGCATTGAAAACGGCTCGCATGGCTCCACCGTCATCACAGGATTGTCCACCGCCAACGGCAGCAGCCTCAGCGGCAGCTCCATCTCATCCTGCTCGGACTCACTCAACTTGCCCCAGAACCGTCCGCTGAAAACCTCGTACGCCTTCGCAGCCTTTAGCAGATCGCCCTCGCGCGCATAATCCTCGGCCAGCGTCTTGCGCAGCAGCTTCTCCTGCTCCCTGTCGCCGCTCGCAGATACCTTCTCAATCAGCGGTTCCAGAATCTCAATCGATTTCTTAGGATCGTTGTCGCGATTGGCCAGAACGCCGCGATACAACTGCGCCTGCTCCGGCGGAAGCTGATCCAGCCCATCTGCAAGCTTGAAATACTCATGATCCGCCAGCAGAGCGCGCATACGCGTACTCACATCGATGCCGCTGGCGTGCCCCGTATGCACCTGCGCACCCTGCCCAGGCAGCGCATTTGGATCCGTCTGCGGAACAGGCACACTCTGCTGCGCCCGCGCAGAAACGGTCGCAGCAATCAAACCCACCCACGCAAAACCACGCAATTTGCGAACCCAATTCAAATCAAAACGCATAATCAGTCCGCAGGTTACCAGATTTTCATAAGCCATCCCGCACACAGACGGCACCGTAGCTTGAAATCGTACGGTAGGATCACGAAAGGTAGATCGAATTGCGCAGCGAGAAGCGCGCTTCGCACGTCCCTATCTCCTCGGCATCATCTTGATGAAGTAGAACGTCATCCGCGTGGTCCCGGTATTGCGAACGCCATGCAGTTCATTAGCTTCAGCAAACACCATATCGCCTGTCTTCACCTGCGTGGCCACACCGTTTATGGAGAACTCCCCACTCCCATCCCCCACAATCATGATCTCTTCTTCAGGATGGCGGTGCGGAGGATGCGGCTGCGCTCCCGGCTCCAGCGTCACCAGCCCGGAAGCAAGCGCCGCAAGCTGCTCCGTCGGTCCGTTGAAATGCACATAGGCCTTCGCCCCCGGCGCGGCGCCCTCCGCCTGAAGGCCTTCGAGCTTTACAACGCTGCTCTGCAGCAAGGGACCGCCGGTCTTAGTATCCACATGCGTAATCTGCTGTCCCGATTGCGCCATAGCCTCACTCGCCAGAGCGCCTCCCGTCAACGCAGTCATCACAGCAAGGAATTCTCGTCTATCCATCTTCAACCCCCGCCAATCGATTCAGGCATGCAACCCATTCTCATTATGATGGCAGGCGAGTGACTGCTATCTTGCCGCAATCTCCAGCCACGAACGCGGGTGCCCCCGGTCCCTCGCATTTGGGGACCGGGGTCATCACAAAAGCCCCGCACTAAGTTTTGTAACAGGGCACGACTTCAGTCGTGCCGCAAACATTCCCAACTACATACCACGAGGAGCCTCGATGGCTCCGAGCGCTTTTATATATCCTTAATTGCCATCAACTGTTCAGAAGCGCGTTTCACAGGACTAATGTCCGATGTTGGCTCGGGCCCCTTGCTCGATGAGTGCATTGCCCTGTTGGCGACAGTCGACAGGAAGACCGGCTTGTTCATCAAACATCCTTATGTCGGCGGCAAGCGCGGGAATTCGATAGACGGTTCGATTGGTACCCTATTTGAATTGCTGGAGCTTGGCGTTCTCCTCTGACAGGAAGGCCGATCTTGCAGCGGAATCAAAAGAGGGATCGGCGGGCGCAAGAGCAATCGCCCGCTCAATCGCCAGCTTCGCACTCTTCTTATCTCCCACTGCGCCGAAGGCATCGGATAAGCTGTCTTGCGCGTTTGCGTTTTGAGGGTGTGCCCAGATATTCAACTGAAATACCGCGAGAGCATCCTTTGATCGTTGCTGTCCGAGCAGATTGTAGCCCCATGTGTTGAAGCGATCCATGTTCATGCACGACGCTAATGCGTCTTGTCCGCAACTGGCGATGAAGGCCGCCTTTGCGGCAGCAAGTCCTCTGCTGGCTGTGAGCGCTGCGGCCTCCAGTGGTGAAGGTGGAGGTGGAACAGCGCTTTCATGTCGAATGGTGATTCCGCTCCTCTGCTGCATCTCGCGTTCAGTCCTGGCCATTGCTGTGGAATCTGACTTCAAGTCTGCGTCGAGTGTAGAGAGCACGATTCTGCATACGGCCTGATAGCCAGCGCGGCCAGTCTCGCGATTCCAGCCGTTGAGTGGATAACCGGTTGGGAGTGGCGAATTAAAATAGACTCCAATCATGGCAAACGAAGTGAAGTCACTGTGATGCATCTTGTCAATGGTGATGAAGGTACGGTTAGCTTGACGGAACGACTCGACTGCACTGAGGTCCAGTGGTTCATTGCCCTGCGCACCTCTGGCACGCCGCAGATCGAGAAATGCAGCCCGCATCTTTCCAGGGTCATACGCGTAGGAGTTCGTCAGTGCGGAAGAGAGCCCTTCAAAGCCATAGGTCCCATCCAACCCTATAACGGCCGAGACGTCGGCATTGCGCATGCCAAGAATCACGGCTTCGATGGCGCCTACGCTGTGTCCCATGACGGCGAGGCGCGTGCTATCTACGTTCGGCTGATCCTGAAGTACGGACCAGGCAAACTCCATATCTCGGACTGTGGCTTCAAAGTCGTTCGAGGTGCGCGACTGAAAGGTCTCTTCATCCGATGGGCCAATCAAGGAGATGCTGGCGACGATGTAGCCGTGGCTTGCGAGATACTCGGCCATGATGGCATTGGAGTTGATCGGAGCACTCAATCCAGCGAAGTAAAGCACCACAGGAAAACGCCCCACGGCCGGCTGGGCATTTCGATATGCGTTCATCGTGAGCGACTGCAATGCAGAAAGCTCGCTGCGTGGGACAGAGCCTGCGGCGTCGTCGCGGCTACGTTGCTTCATGATGCTATTGAGTTGGGCGAAGTTCTGCGGAGCACTCTGATCCACGTAGTTGGCGAAGGTCATCCTTATATCCGATGGGCCTGCGTTCGCTGGATACCAGACGCTGATCTGAATGGGCCGCCCATCTACATCAGGGGAAAATGCGCCGCTGTAGCTTCGGGTGGATTTCCAGGTGCGTGAGTTGTCGTACCGGAAGACGCTCTTAAATCCGACGCCGTAGGGCCCGGACCGCAAATCTCCCCACATAGGAGAGTCGGCTGTCGTCGCGGAACCGGCAGGTGGCATCGTCGCCTGACCAAGTGCAACAGAGGCCGTTATGGCAAGCATGAACGATATGACACAGATCCGACGGAATGGGGCTGGCATAAAAGCACATACGATCACGAAGGTTCGATGGTTCCTCACTACCGAAATTTCGTCTACTCTCTCAATTGGCGCATTATCGCCAATACACTCAGCGACGAAGGATTAGTACCTATATGTCGGCTTGTCATCAGTCATGCCCAGCCGGACAGATGATAGTGCTCAACTAGAAAATTCCAAATCGAACCATCATCCTGCACGCTACACCAACGCACCTTCTCACGCGCCAGCAAACCTTTACACTAAAACCAGGCCAAAATGAAAAAACGCACCATAGAACAATACGAAATCGTCCGTCGCCTCGGAGCAGGCGGCAGCGGCGTCGTCTATTTAGCCAACGACTCGCTCCTCCAGCGCCCCGTAGTCCTCAAAATTCTTCGCACCGGCCTGCTCACCGCCGAGCAGATGCGCTCCACCGTCCTTCGCGAAGCCCGCATGGCCTCTGCCATCGAGCATCCTAACGTCTGCGCCATTTATGAAGTCGGCGAGAGCGGCGATGAAGCCTACATCGTCATGCAGTACGTCCCCGGCCAGTCGCTCGATCCCCTCATCGCCCGCGGTCCCGCAAGCCTCCAGCTCATTCTTTCAGTAGGTATTCAAGTCGCAGACGGCCTCCAGGCCGCGCACTCCATCGGCATCTTCCATCGCGACCTCAAGCCGCAGAACGTCATGCTCACTGACGGCGGCCTCGCCAAGATTCTCGACTTCGGCCTCGCCCGCCGCCTGCGCCCCGAAGACGTAGCCTTCGACCCATCGAAGCCCGCTCTCGCAAGGGACGCATCGCTCGCCGCCACCTACACCGCCCGCGGCGGCACCATCCGTTATATGGCCCCCGAGCAGTTTGTCACCGGCCAATCCAGCGTGCAGTCCGATGTATGGGCGCTCGGAGTCATCCTTTATGAACTCGCCTCCGGCCGCCATCCCTTCTCGCGCCCCGATGCCGAAGACTTCCAGGCCATCCGCGCCATTCAATTCTCTGATCCGCCAAACCTGAGCGAAATCGTCCCTGGCATTCAACCGGAACTCACCTCCGTCATCACATGCTGTCTTGAGAAAAACCCCGCCGCGCGCTACGCCTCCGCAGCCGAAGTCCGCGAAGCCCTCAAGACCATCATGAAAGCCGCGCAGATTGAGACTGGCAGCATCCCCGGCGAAGCCGCAGCCAATCTCCCCACCACCGGCATCGAAGCCGAAAAGCGCGCCACCGGCTTCCTCTCCATGCTCGCCGAGCGCTTCCGCGAGTCCACCAATGACGGCGCGCAGCAGAACTCTCTCGTCGTTCTGCCATTCACCAATCTCGGCGCCACAGAAGTCGCTCCGCTCTACGGCTACGCCCTCGCCGACGCCATCGCAGCCCGCCTGGCGCGCATCCCGGCACTCGTCGTACGTCCCTCCAGCACGCTCATGACGCTACCCATCTCCCAGATGGACCCACTTCAAGTTGGCCAGCGCCTGCTCGTCTCTTTCGTTCTCGCAGGCAGCTTCCTGCGCTCCGAGCAAGGCCCCGAGCACGGCCCGGAACATGGTTTCGACCTCAACTGGCAGCTCCTCGACATCGCCTCGCAGTCCGTCCGCTCCGGCGGAGCCATTCGCGTAGCCTCTCTCGATCTCATCGCTGTGCAGACCGAAATATCCAACGAAGTCTTCGCCTCGCTGCACGGCCTCGGCTCCGCGGATATGGAAGCCGCTCCAGCATCGAGTGAAGCCTCGCTCCCTGGCGCAGTCAGCGAAGAGTACCTGCAAGCCCGCGCCCTGCTCAGCTCCTTCATGGTACGAACCGGCGCACGCGCCGATCTCGATCGCGCCCACGCGCTCTTCACCTCCGTCACATCCCGCGATCCCGAATTCGCCTCCGGTTGGAGCGGCCTCGGCATCGCGGAGCTGCAATACGTCCGCCACGGCTTCGGCGGCCAGATTCACGTCATGCACTCCCGCCGCGCCTTTGATGAAGCGCTCAAGCTCGACCCGTCCGCCATTGAGCCAAACCTCTATCGCATCTACATGCTTCTCTCGCGTGGCGAAAAGGAATCCGCCCGCCACGGCACGGCCAATCTCCTCACCACCGCGCGCAATGACTGGAACGTCCACATGGTCGCCGGCCTCGCGCTGCGCGGCGACGGCATGTATGACGAAGCGCTCGCCGAGTTCAACCGCGCTCTCAAGCTCAACCCCGCCAACGCCGCCATCCTCTACAACCACCGCGCCCGCGTCTATCACTACCAGAACCAGCTTGAGCTCGCCGGCGACGAGCTGGAAAAAGGTCTGGCCCTCGAACCTCGCCATCCGCTCCTTCGCACCTCCGCCGGTTATCAACAGATGCGCCTTGGCAACCTCAGCTCCGCCATCGAAATCCTCGAAGGCGTCATCCATGACGACAGCCTTCTCCGCATCGCCGTTCCCACACTCGCCATGTGTTACGTCATGGCCGGCGAGCGCTCCCACGGCGCGGCATTACTCAAAGACGACACCCTCGCCGCCGCCGAAGCCGACAGCGAAATGGCCTATCGTCTCGCCAGCTACTTCGCCGTCGAAGGCGATTCGACGGAAGCTCTCCACTGGCTCCGCCGCGCCATCTATCTAGGCAACGAAAACTACCCCTGGTTCCAGAAAAATCCCGCCTGGAACAACCTCCGCACCAACTCCGACTTCGACCGCATCTTAGACGATCTCAAGAAAGCCTTCCGCCGCAACCAGAAAACCTGGAAGCGCCTCCTGGACCAAATCCCGCCCGACACCGACTAGCACAGGTTTGACGCGCAGGGAACAATTGGTAGGTCGGGGCTTCAGCCCCGACAATCGCAAATTGAAAAAGGATGGGGCTTCAGCCCCCGAGGGACGCTTTTACGCCACCCGCTCCAGCAAGTTAGAGTGGATGTGTTTTGCCACGCAAGCAATCTCTTCTTCCGGAGCCATCCATGCGCATCCGAATTGCCGCACTCATCCTCGCCTGCCTTCCATCTCTCGCCATCGCACAAGCCGCGCAGGAATACACGCAGGTCATCAAGCCCCTGCAGCCTTTGCCCTTCCGCAATCCATCCCTCCCCATCTCCACCCGCGTAGACGACCTCGTTGGGCGCCTGACCCTCGAAGAAAAAGTCTCCCAGACCATCGACCGCGCCGCCGCCATCCCACGCCTCGACATCCCCGCCTATAACTGGTGGAACGAAGGCCTCCACGGCATCGCCCGCTCCGGCTTCGCCACCATGTTCCCGCAGGCCATCGGCAACGCCGCCACATGGGACGCCCCGCTCGTCGAGCAGATCGGCACAGTCGTCTCTACGGAGGCCCGCGCCAAGTACAACGACGCCCTCGCGCACGACAACCACGACCGCTACTACGGCCTGACCATCTGGTCGCCCAACATCAACATCTTCCGCGATCCCCGCTGGGGCCGCGGCCAGGAGACCTACGGCGAAGACCCGTTCCTCACCGCCCGCCTCGGCACAGCCTTCGTCAAAGGCATCCAGGGCAACGATCCCAAATATTACCGCGCCATCGCCACGCCCAAGCATTACGCCGTCCACTCCGGCCCCGAATCCACCCGCCACGAAGCCAACGTCGATCCCACTCCGCACGATCTCTGGGACACATACCTGCCCGCCTTCCGCGCGACGATCACAGAAGGCAAAGCAGACTCCATCATGTGCGCCTACAACCGCGTCGATAAAGACCCCGCCTGTGCCAGCAAAATGCTCCTCGGCGACATCCTCCGCGGCGACTGGGGCTTTCAAGGCTACGTCACCTCTGACTGCGACGCCATTGACGACTTCAGCCAGCCCCACGGCCATCACTATTCAGCCGACAATGAAGCGGGCTCCGCCGCCGGCATCCTCGCCGGAACCGATCTCGACTGCGGCTCCGCCTACAAGTCGCTCACGGCAGCCGTCCATAACAACCGCATCACAGAAGCTCAGCTCGACATCACCCTCAAGCGCCTCTTCACCGCCCGCATGAAGCTCGGCATGTTTGACCCAGCCACGCGGGTTCCGTTCTCATCTATCCCATTCTCTGCAGTCAATTCATCGGAGAACGCAGCCCTCGCCCTCCGCGCCGCCCGCGAGTCAATGGTCTTACTGAAGAACGACACGCGCACTCTCCCTCTTAAACCGGGCACACAAACAATCGCCGTCATCGGCCCACTCGCCGCATCGCTCATCGGCCTCGAAGGCAACTACAACGCCATCCCCATCCACCCCATCCTGCCCATTGACGGCATCGCCTCCGAGTTCGGCGCCGACCACGTCCTCTACGCCCAGGGCTCAACCTACGTCGCCAACGGCGAACTTCCCATCCCGCGCACCGTCCTCCGCACCACATCGAACACTGAAGGCCTTACCGCCGAGTACTTTTCGAAACCCAGCTTTGACGGCACCCCCACGATTACCCGCACTGACAAGGAAATCGACTTCGACTGGGCCTCATCCAATCCCGTCGAACCCGCCGACACCGCCACCCAGGCCTTCGCCATCCGCTGGACCGGCACCATCGCCATGCCGCAGCCCGGCACCTACAACCTCCAACTCCGCCTCCCACGCTGCGGAAGCTGTGACGGCAAACTCACCTACGCCTTCTATCTCGACGGCAAAAAACTCGATCCCACCGCACCGCCCACAGACGCCCTGGGCAATCTCCCGCCCAGCGGCCGCAACTTCGGCGGCATTCAGCGTTTCGCTATCCCATTCGCAGACACCGCGCCCCACGCAATCAAAATCGAATACTCCCAGGCTGGAAAAATTCAGGGCAGCATGATTGCTCTGGAGTGGGAACCATCACAACAGCTCTTGCAAACCGAAGCAGTAGCAGCCGCCAGCAAAGCCGATGTAGTCGTAGCCTTCGTCGGTCTCACCCCCCGCCTTGAAGGCGAAGAGATGCGCGTCAACGCCAAGGGCTTCTCAGGCGGCGACCGCACTGACCTTGAACTCCCCGACGTTCAGCAGCAGCTTCTCGAATCCCTCGCCAAAACCGGCAAGCCTATCGTCGTCGTGCTTCTCAACGGCAGCGCCCTCGCCGTTAACTGGGCGCAGCTCCACGCCAGCGCCATTCTCGAAGCCTGGTATCCGGGCCAGGCTGGCGGTCAGGCCATTGCGGAAACCCTCAGCGGCAAAAACAACCCCGCAGGCCGCCTGCCAGTCACCTTTTACACCGGCGTCGATCAGCTCCCGCCCTTCGACAACTACAGTATGGCCAATCGCACCTACCGCTATTTCACCGGCAAGCCTCTCTACGCCTTCGGCGACGGCCTGAGCTACACCACCTTCACCTATTCGCACCTCACCCTCTCGAATCCCACACTCAAAGCAGGCGACACCCTCACTGTGGAAGCTGACGTAACCAATTCCGGCCCCGTAGAAGGCGATGAAGTCGCCGAACTCTACCTCGCCCCGCCGAAATCAGACCTCTCGCCCAAGCGCGCGCTGGGAGGCTTTCAGCGCATCCATCTGTCCCGGGGAACCAAACACATCACCTTCCATCTCGACCCCCGCACCCTCTCGCAGGTCGATGCCAAGGGCGAACGCGTGGTCTCACCCGGCGACTACAAAATCTACCTCGGCAGCAGCCAGCCAGACGGCGACGCAGCACAAGGCGTCCTCTCAAAGGAGTTCAAAATCACCGGCACGCAATCCGTTCCACGCTAGCGGCAAAAACAAAAACGCCGCGAGGGTGGTCACTTTTTTGAGTGGCTGTCCGAGCGAAAGGCAACTGCGACTGTAAAAGCAAAAGGGCGGCTCCTGTGGGAGCCGCCCTTTTTTGTGGAGTGGGATCTCGGTTAGAACTTCAGGCTGAGGGACATCTGGACCTGGCGGTTGCTGCCGATGGTGTGGCCGACGATGCCGACGTCCGGGCAGTAGTAGAGGCCGCCTGCGCCCGTTTGAGGATTCTGCGTGCCGCAGCCGGTGGGCAGAACGTTTGAGCCCGGTGGAACATAGGACGGGAAATTGTTGTAGTTGAGGTTGATGGCGGGCTCGTTACCGGGAATGTCGAAGCTGGGGGTATTGGAGAGGTTGAAGACATCCAGAGTGTACTTGAGATCGAAGCGCTCCTTGAAGTTGACGAGCTTGGTGAGCGAAGCATCGGCGCGCTTCTGGAAGGACTGGCGGAAGATGTTGCGCTGGCCGGAGGTGAAGCCGGTTTCGTAGGGATCAGAGGTGGGGATTGCGCCATTCATGCTTCCGGGGGCGAGCAGCGGGAGCGTGAAGCAGGCGGGATTGAGGGCTGTGTAGCCATTGATGGGATAGAAGGCGCCGGAGTGGCCGGTCTTTGCGCTCTTTGCGGTGCATCCCTTGGCGAGCGGCACGATGGGGTTGGTAATGCCGTCGAAGGTGGAGTAGTAGACGCTGGCGATGGCGCCGGAGAAGTCGGTGACGGAGTAGGGCTGGCCGCTCTGGAGGACGGTGAGGCCGGTGAGGGACCAGTCATCGACGAATTTGCCGAGGAGCGAACTCTTCGGGGCCATGTTGGGGAGCTGGAAGATGTAGTTGAAGTTGAGGACGTGGGTGCGGTCGAAGTCGGAGAGGCCATAGCCGGAGCGCAGGTTGAGAGCATTGCTTCCCGAATAGAAGAGGCCGAGACCGCTTTGTTCGTCGGTGGAGTGGGAGTAGGTGTAGGAAGCGCCGACCTGGATGCCTTTGCTCATGCGCTTTTCGATATGCGCCTGGAGGGCGTTGTAAGCGCCGATGCCCGCGGCGACGTACTTGATGGACTCAGTGGCCCAGCCGATGTAGGGGACGCGGAGATCGTCGTTGCCGCCTTCGGGGTTGGCCATGTAGCTGGTGCCATCGGGAAGAGTGGCCGGCGAGCCGACAGTGTAGCCGTAGGAGTAGTTCTGCTGCCACGGGCCGCCGGCGAGGGTGGGGCTGGTGGGCGAAGCGATGCTGGCCTGGTTCATGGGAACCGGGATTACCTGATGGCGGCTGAGATTGCCGATGTAGCCGAGCTCGACGGCGAGATCGTTGCGCGGCTGCCACTGGAGATCGAGAGTGTAGTTGACGGTATAGGGCAGCTTGTTGGCGCGGTCATAGACGCCGAGCGAGATGGGCACGCCGTTGTGAACGATTTCGCCGTTACTGGGAGTGTTGGGACAGATGCCGGAGATGCCGGCGAGGCCGGTGTTGGCGATGGAGCAAGCGTTGGGCAGGTAGTTGGTCAGGTCGGTTGCCTTGGGACTGCTTGGGGCCGCGTACTGCAGCGCGGTGCCGTAAGGATTGGCGAGGTCGCCAGTTTCATCCGTGGGCGCAGTAGCGGGTGACCCGAAGGCGTTTTCTCCGCCGCATGTGGGGATGTAGCCGTTATAGAGCGACTGGGTTGCCGCGGGGCACTGGGAGACGTTGACGAAGGGAAGCTGCTGGTTGACGCCGAAGGGTCCGCCGGTAACGGTGCCGAGCGCGTAGCCGGGCGACAGATAGCTGAAGAGCTCGCCGCGGTCATAGTAGAAGCCGCCGCCGGCGCGGACTACCAGCTTGTTGTGGAAGAACTCCGGCTGCCAGGCCGCACCGAGGCGCGGCGCTATGCCCCACTGACGTCCGGTAAGGGTGGTGTTGCTGATACCGCGGGTGCCGTTGGCATTGTTGCCGGCGATGACGAGGCCGGCGTTGACGATGGTGTCCGAGGCGACGCAGTAATCGTAGGCGTTGGGATCGCTGCTGCCGCTGGAGCTCGAACTGCAGTTGTAGGGATTGGTTCCGGCATCGAAGTTCAAGATGCGGCCGTACTTCTCGGTGAGTCCGCCATCCCAGTCATAGCGCAGGCCGGCGGTGAGCGAGAGGGTGGGAGTGATCTGGTACTTGTCCTGCACGAAAAGGCCGAGCTGATTGGCGCGGTAGTAACGGCTGGCGTCGCCCTGGAGGAAGGAGGTGACGTAAAAGCCGGTGGAACTGCTGCCGGGCGAGACGAATCCCTGCGAGAAGGCGCTGAAATCGTCTGAGGTGATAGTGCCATTGCCGGTGCGTTTGTCGATGGTGTTGAGCTGGCTGTAGGTGTAGCCGGCGCCGAAGCTGAGGGTGTGCTTGCCGAGCAGCCAGATGGCATTCCCCGAAGGGGCGATGCGGTTCTGGAACATGCCGGTGTTGGGCGCCTGGCCTTCTGCGTTGGGGCCGATGTTGAGAATGCCGGTGCTGGGCGCGCCGCTGGAATATGCCGCATTGCCGAGGACGTTCACGATGGAGACGCCGGGGAAGTAGTTGGAACCGAACATGTTGAAGCTCGGCGTGCCGAAGGAAGTGGCCGGCATGTTGTTGGGGCCGTACGGCTGCTCATTGGTGGCGTAGTTCTTTTCGCGGATGAAGCCGAGGGTCTGGGTGGTGGAGAGGTTGGACTTGACGATGTAGGTATTGATGATGGAGAAGACCTGCGCGCCGGAGTCGAGATGCTCGGTGAAGCCGGGAACGCTGGAGTAAGCGTACGGGGCGAGCGTGGGATCGTGCTGGTAGTAGTACTTGACGGCGAAGGTGTCCTTGGAGCTGGCGTTCCAGTCAACGTCTGCGACGGCGAGATCGGCCTTGAAGCGGCCGGTGCCGGGCAGGAAGGCGTTGTAGCCCTGGTTCGGGCCGAGAGTTGAGGACGAGGTGTCGCTGGGAATGAGGTACGTGCCAGGCTCGCCTGCGACCGCGGGCAGATTGAAGAGCTCGAGGGCCATGGGGCTGATCTGCGAGGGGGTGAAGGGCGCGTAGTTGCCGACGGAGTTCTCACTGCCGTACTGAGCATTGATGATATTGGTGAGGCAGGCGGCATCGCGGGTGGCGCACTGGCTGAGGCCGACTGGCACCTGGAGGAAGCCGTCACCGATCTCCTGATCGGCTACGGACAAATGCTGGTAGGAGAGGAAGCCGAAGAGCTTGTCCTTGATGATGGGTCCGCCGAAGGTGCCGCCGACAAGGTTGCGGTGCAGGTCAGGGTTCTTGTAGCCGTCTGGAACGTCGGCATCCTGCTTGAAGAAGAACGGAGCGGCGTTGATCCAGTTTGTTCCGCGGGTATAGTAGACGCCGCCGTGGTATTTGTTAGTGCCGGAGGCGGTGTTGAGATCGATGTGCGCGCCGGAGGTGGAACCCTGCGTGGCGTCATACATGGAGGCGTTGACTTTGACTTCCTGCAGGGTTTCAGGCGCGGGCGTGGGGATGGCGTTGCCGATGGAGAGATAGACCGAGGCCACGGACTGAATGACGCCGGCTGCGCCGCTGCCGGCGGATCCGGTGCTGTTGATGACGCGGTCAGAGCTGATCTGGCTGGTGCTTTTGCCGTTGAAGAGATTGGTGGCGTCAACGCCGTTGAGCGAGAAGCTGTTGGAGGTGTCGCGCTGACCGTTGGCCCAGATGGGCTGGTTGCCGAGGCCGCTGTTGGCGCCGGTTCCGCCGGAGAGCTCAGCGTTTACGCCGGGCGTGAGAATGGCCGCGCCGGTGAAGCTGCCGGTGGGCAGCGGGATGGCGGTGAGCTGCGAGTTATCGAGGACGTAGCCGACGGTTGTATCGACGGCGTTCATGAGCGGTGTGGCGTCGACCTCGATGGTTTCACCTTTGGCGGCTGCGACTTTGAGCTGGGCGTTGAGCGAAAGGGTGCGATCCGCCTGGACGCTGATGTGCGCGGATTTCTGGATGTCAAAGCCGTCTGCCGTGAAGGTGAGCGTGTATGTGCCGATGGGGAGGTTGACGAAGTTATATTCGCCTTCGGCGTTTGTCTTGATGGTGCGCGTGAGGGAGGTCTGCTCGTTGATGACGATGACGGTTGCGTTGGGAATTACGCCGCCCGAGGCGTCTGATACCGAACCGGTCATGCCGCCGAGCGTCTGCTGCGCGAGAGTCAATGTGGTGGACAATGCGATGGCTGCGATGAGGGCAAGCAGCCTGGGAAACAGGGAAGCAACAGAATGGGTGAAATATCTCAAATGATGGCCTCGGAAGAGAAATTACCTCAGGCTCTGGCGCATGCGCCGGGGCTGTGAGGGATCGTGGTTCCTAAGTTGTTGAGTTGCTCAAGGATGTTGGAGAAAAGCCGAACTGTCGCGAGTGAATCGCTTGTATTTTGTCTCGATCGGCTTAACCACGGGTATGTAGACAGGATACCGGCAAAGGCGGAAATTTCAATGAGAAATTCACTGTGAAACGGGCCGCGATGTGGTTCTACATGGATTCCTTACGCGGTTCTTTATGGCAATAAAGAAACGTGCGCGGCGACGATGCGCCAGCCTTCAGGAAAGCTGACCCAGGTCTGGGATTGGCGGCCACGGATGGGGCCGTTTGGGTGGAGCGCTCGAATTCGAGGGTGATGCTGGCGAAGTCGCGGCCGAAGGAGACGATGTCCTGGCGTGTGATGGTGCGGGTGAGGTTGGCGGCGGGGCGGGATTTACGGAAGGCTTCGATTTCGGCGATGCCGTGGAGGTTTTCTGTTACGCCAAAGCGTATGACTTGCGGGGAGTGCCAGAAGAGGGCGATTAGGGTTTCGATGTCGTTGGTGACCAGGGCTTCCTCGTATTGAGGATAGAGGGCTTTTAGTTCGGCGATTACGGATGGGTCGTTGATGGTCATGGATTTGATTATGTGGTGGGGAAGAGTTGGCGGGCTGGGAGGATGTGCTTCGAGATGGCGGCGGTGATGGTGTGGATGGGTTCGTTGACGACTTGCGAGAGGCGGAGTTTCATGGCGACGGAGCAGAGGATGTAGGCGTGGTGGGGTGAGAGGTTCCAGCGGGAGATGAGGAGATCGATCATGCGGGAGGTGGCGGCGCGGGCGGCTTCTTCGAGGCTGGGGCCGGTTTCGACGATGAGCCACTTGCCGGTGGTTTCGTTCATGATGTGAGCGGGAGCTTCGACGATGGGTGAGGTGAGTGGTTGATTTTTGTGGAGGCTGAAGCGGAGGGTGACGTCGAGTGGGCATTCGATGCCGTTGATGCAGACTTCGCCGTCGCCCTGCGCGGCGTGGCCGTCGCCGCAACTGAAGAGCGCGCCGGGGACGAAGACGGGTAGATAGAGTGTGGCGCCGGCGGAGAGCTCGCGGACATCGAGATTGCCGCCGAAGGGGCCGGGTGGGCGTGTGCGGAAGCTGCCGGTGTCGGCGCGGGCTACGCCCATGACTCCCAGGAAGGGACGGAGTGGGATGGTGGCGGGGAAGAGCGAGGTGGTCTGGCCGGCGTCGAGTTGCCAGTGGAAGAGGTATGGGGTGCGGAAGCGGTCTTTGAGGAAGCCGAGGCCTTCGACGATGCTGGACCAGCCCCAGCCGTGATGCTGCGTGGAGAGGATGTCGATCTGGAGGACGTCGCCGGGTGCGGAGTTTTCGATCCAGATGGGGCCGGTGAGGGCGTGGATGCGGGTGCGGTCGATGGCAAGGTACTGCTCGACGGTCATGCCGGGATGGACTTGCGAACCGCTGGCGTCGGCGCACTGGATGGAGACTTCATCGCCGGATGCGATGCGGAGACGCGGTGAGAGCGAGTTGTCCCAGACGGAGTGCGTTGGTTGGGCGGCGAGTGTGTGACGGGGCATGGCTATTCGTCTTTGATGCGGATGGTCATTTGCAGTTCCACAAGTGCGTGGCGCGGGAGGGCGCCGACGCCGACGGCGGCGCGGACGTGGCGGCCGGATTCGCCGAAGAGGGCGACGAAGAGATCGGATGCGCCGTTGAGGATGGCGGGGGAATCGGGGAAGCCGGATGCGGCGTTGACGTAGCCGTTGACGGAGAGGATTTCCGCGATGGCGTCGAGGGAGCCGAGTTCGCGCTTGAGGACGGCGAGTTGCGTGAGGGCGCAGGCGCGGGCGGCGGCGTAGCCGTCTTCAATGCTGCGGTCTGCGCCGGCCTGGCCGGTGATGACGCCGTCAGGGCCGGTGGAGATGACGCCGGAGAGATAAGCGATGGGGCCGACGCGCTTGAAGGAGACGTAGTTGCCGCCGGGTGACGGCGGCGCGGGAAGAGCAAGGCCGAGATCTTTTAGTTTTTCTTCTGCGTGCAAGGTGGGTTCCATGGTGTCTTCGACGATAGCACGACTCTTTTTGAGATTTTTATGCCGCTCAGGGTACGATGAGCCATGCGCTTGTTTCTCGCACTGCTGCCGGCGCTGTTCGTGGCAGCAGCGATACCAACAGCTCCTCTCCCTATTGAGCTCCACACGGAACGCTCTTCGCCGGGCGACCTGGAGATCGGCGGCGAACTTGCGGGATTTCCGAAAGGGACGACGCGCTTTTTGCGCTACGACGAACTGCTGAAGCTGCCGCAGAAGACGTTCAAGGTTACCGACGACAATTTTCATGCGCCGGCGGAGATCAGCGGAGTTGCGCTCTCGGATCTGGCGAAGATGCTGGGTGAGCACGCGGATATGATCGTGGCGATCTGCTATGACAGCTATCGCAGCGATTACTCGCCTGAATACCTTTCGGCGCACGATCCGCTACTTGTGCTGCGCGTGAATGGGAAGTTGCGCGACGGCTGGCCCAAGGCATCGGATGGCGACGCGCTTGTGCCGTACGTGATTGCGAATCCTGCGTTCAAACCTCGGTACAAGGTGCTGGCGCACAATGACGAGGAGCAGATTCCCTACGGAGTGACGCGGCTGGAGTTTCGCAATGGGGAGCATATTTATGCGTCGATTCTGCCGCATGCGCAGTGGCGGGAGAATCAACAGGTGATGGATGGATACAGGATTGCGCGGGAGGATTGCTTCCGGTGCCATAATTCCGGCTCAGAAGGCGGCACGATGGGCAAGAGAACGTGGCCGCAACTTGGCGGCGATGCGGTGAAAGACCCGGAGCGCTTTCGCGCGATCATTCACGATCCAGAGGCGGTGCATCATGGTGCGCGTATGCCGCCTGCGCCTAATTACGACAGGGCTACGCTGGATGCGCTGGTGGCGTACTTTCGGACGTTTGCTTCGGAGAAGCATTAGTACTCGATTGTTGAAAAAGCATCCCTCAGGGCCTAAGGAAGGTCTGATTAAGTCCGTGAAGCATACCTCAGCGGCTAAAGCCGCATTGATTTTGCTGCATTTATGTCACGGCTGAAGCCGTGACCTACCGTTCGTGCCACTTAATCAGAGTTTCC
>Ga0208193_1000462_pt1 | contig 22264 bp, 24 predicted proteins | sample June2015DPH_17_2_FD_184716 | JGI IMG/M metagenome (GOLD analysis project Ga0208193, IMG submission 184716) | Peatland microbial communities from SPRUCE experiment site at the Marcell Experimental Forest, Minnesota, USA - June2015DPH_17_10... | ecosystem: Environmental > Terrestrial > Soil >... | reverse complement strand
TATCTGGAGGTTCGTAAGTCGCACATTGCCGCGCTGCACCGGCAAGCTATCCCTGACCTTTTCAAATTGCTCCGCTGTGATCTCCATTTATAGCAATTATTGCATAGATAGTGTGAACACGCCCTAGACAAACTGCCTGAAGACCTGTGCCAGCCGCCCTATTTGCAGTTTCCGAAACTAATCGTCTGGACCGACTGATTACTTCCTGCATTGCCGAAGATGGGAGTCATACCGTTTTGCTCAAAGCTAGCCCTCGATGAGGATGGGACGCAAGCAGAAGCATTACCTAGAACTGAGTATGCCGGAATTCCGGCATTTTGTTCGTATTTGCTCCCCTGTTCGATCATTGGCTTCTGGGACGGCAGCACAAAACTGTATGAGGCGCAGAAAGTGCCACCTTGGATACAGTTAACTGACGACGTGGTCACAGTCGACGACGCATCCTCCAGATCTGGTATCGACAGATTCCAAACCGAATTCGATCCATCCAAAGCAATGAGAGAATATTGGGGAATAACGGACGTTGTGATTGAGTTTGGTGCACTTGTCACGACGCCGCTAATAATCGCCGGAGCAGACGTTTGTTGCTGCCCTTCAAGCCCACAGGTTAGAGAACAGCCACCCATAAGGATCGTACCTAAATCGATCGTTCCAAAAACTTGTGAGATTAACGGAGGATAGGCATTGCCGTTTGAATCCAAGGCAGAGGCTACGATTAAGGACGGATTAGCGAGAACAGCAGAGCAAAGCTGGAATTTCCCGCTGGTATCTGCCGTTGTTTCTTCTACCGGCAGAAAAGTTGACGCATTAGCGGCAGACGATGATGTTTTTGATTCAAGAACTATCCGTGCCCTGGATACAGGAAGATTGGAAAGTGAATCATGCAACGTCCCAAGTATCTGAATACCCGTACATTTCGATTCGGGTAAAACGGTGCCCTTGCTGGAGACATTGGCGCATCCAGCTATGACAACCATGAGCATACAAATACAGAAAATATCGATCAGGAGCCGTAGAATTGCATATCTCCTTGCTCCGCTATTTGAGAGTTCCTGATAGCAAGACAACGCTCGATATTTCTCCCCCCCATTTCATCGTCAGCCTCAATTCTTTGCAGTAGCGGCAGCCGCAATGACTCCTCCCAGGACGCCGAGGACCACAAGGGTAATGATGATTGCTTTTGTATGATCTGTATGTTTTTGATGCAGGGTATTTACTCCCCCGTAGCCATTCTTGATCTTCCGAACCTCCTCATAACGAAGTGTGACGTTTTCATGGCGATCAATATCAAGAAAAGTGAACGACAGATTATCTTCGGATTGGAAGCTCCCATATTGCTCCTCTCCCTGCACTGTTATGACACTGATGTGAGCGTTGGGAGCTAGTTGTCCCACTTTTCTTTTCACCGTCTCTGCATGCTTGGACAAGGCCGGAGGTTGTTGCCCGCTGGCTGTTGCGGTAAGGCAAAGAATTAGAAGAGCCGCAACGGTCCGAACAATCATCGATTGCGGAGATAACATCGAAGGAACTTGAACTACTGCGCTTGAATTGTTCTTAGAAACATTCTGAGTTGTATCCCTATGCCGTGCAGTGCCTACGAACATGCTCTCTTCTCCTGCAGTTCATTCTTTTTTGTTGAGCGGCCAGAACGATAAACGGAACGCGCTGGCCGCTCGTTGAACGGTTAGAAGACAGGATTTGTCAGTTTGCTTGCAAGATTCAATGCACTGCTAGAGTTGTCCTGAATAAACCCACTTTTGTTTAACGGAACTGACACTTCGCCTACGTTTGTAGTCGGGTTAGGCGACTGTCCTCCCTGGTCTCCGAACTGCTCGACCAAACATCCATAAAACGTATCGTCCGCAGCCGCTAGTAGAAGCAGGTAGGTCCGCAACTCACTGCGATGAGACAAGCGTCATCTGCACAGATTCCGGGAAATGTTTTGCGGGGGCCCTGCCTTGGATTAGCCGCTGCTCCAATGTGCAATCGGCTCTGGCTTTCTGACCGGAAGGCGAATCCATAAAAGCATGGATTCTGGAATGAAGTCAATAAAATATTTTGTTACTTGATTTGGACGTACATTTCCGGCTTAAGCTGCTTTGTGAGGAACTCCGCTGTTGCCTTGTAGCTTGCTACCCAGTTCCGCCACAGGCGGGTGGCCAGGTCCCTGGTTTTGGGACCTGGAACAGGACAAAGGCAACGGGTCTCGGTTGAACGTACGGTATTTTTCGTGAACTATTTATGAAACTGTCTTGATATATCTTCCGTCTCTGTCAACGGGGATCTTCGACTGCTCGTTGTTCGCGGATCTTCAAGTTCTAATGAACGTGATTGCCGCATTACTCATGGGTGATCGAGTCGGCGGAGATGAAGTCGAACAGCCAGTTTTCAGACACCTTCAGAGTGAAGTCCGGCAACAAGCTGCGTGCAGGCGGAGGCATTCTCCTGCTGGCTTGTGCTGTGCTTGCGCCAGTGGTGCTTTCGCAGGCGCTCTCCAGCCCCGAGTTGAATCGCGATCAGCCGCCGCCCAGCGCTTACGCCGGAGACTCGGCTTGTGCCCAGTGCCATCGCAAGCAAGCCGTAAGCTACGCGTTCACCTCGCACGCCCGCGACTCCGCTCCGGCATCGGCGGGGCACATCCTGGGCAGCTTTCTTCCGGGGAGCGATGTACTGCACACCTCGGACCCCAACCTTGTGGTGAACATGACCCACGGTCCCGATGGTTTTTACCAGAACGCCGTGAATCTCTCGGATCCGCAAAAGCACCTCACCGAGCGCTTTGACATCGTCATCGGCTCAGGCCGCCACGGGCAATCCTATCTCTTCTGGAATGACGACCAGCTCTACGAATTGCCGGCCTCTTACTGGGCGCCGGACCATGCGTGGATCATCAGTCCCGGTTTCCCGGATGGGCAGGTGCATTTCGATCGTCCCGTAGAGCCCCGCTGCCTGGAGTGTCATACCAGCTACTTCCACTGGGTTCCTCCCGACATCAATCGCTTTGCAAAGACCGGCATTGTGTATGGAATCAACTGCGAGCGCTGCCACGGCCCCGGGGCCGAGCATGTTGCTCGCGAACATGCCGCCGCGTCGCGCCAGGGTGCTCGCCAGGCCCCGGCAGATCTTGCCATCGTCAATCCCGCGCATCTCTCACGGGACCGGCAGATCGATCTCTGCTCTCTCTGTCATGCCGGCGCAGTGGATGCGCGCCGCGCGCCATTGACTTTCCAGGCGGGGGATAACATCGACGACTATCTTGCAATTCAGCCGCCGACTCCCGGCGAGACAGTAGACGTACATGGCAACCAGGTGGGCGCTATGAAACTGAGCCGGTGCTTTACCTCCAGCAACATGACGTGCTCCACCTGCCACGACGTGCATGAGCGCCCCGCATCCGCGGAATCGTATTCCCGCCATTGCCTGGCCTGCCATCAGATGCAAACTTGTGGAAGATACCCGGTTCTGGGGCAGGCCATTCGCACAAAATGCGTCGATTGCCACATGCCGCTCGGCGAATCCGATAAAATTGTCTCCACCACCGGCGGCCATACCCTGCGCATGCTTGCCCGCACGCACCAGATCGCTATCTATCCCGACGTTTCCGTACGCGTTGAGCAGAGCCTGACGCAAAAATTTCGGTAGGCCCGGGGTTTTTCCCGTGCGCCTCACTCCGCCGTCGTCGGGTCGATCACCGCTCGTACCTGCGCCACCGAGTTAGCAGGGAAGCCGCCCTGGCCGGCATGTTCCCGCACGGTAGCCTCATCCGGGGCAATGTAGATGCAGTAAATCTTGTTGTCGGTCACGTAGCTCTGCACCCACTGAATCTGCGGGCCCATGTTCTTCAGCACGCCGCATGATTTCTGAGAAATTGCCTGCAGTGTCTCCGGCGTCATCTCTCCGGCTCCGGGAATCTCCCTTTCGATCACGAACTTTGGCACAGTAATCTCCTCCCGGTCTGGAAACCGCCCTGTAAAAGGTTGTGCAGCAAGAATAGCTCTGGGCTTCATTCCGCGGCAAGGAGAATTCCTCTCCGGCCGCATCTGCATACTTTATGCAACGTGGCTCCGCCATTCGCGTCTAATCAACCGAAGCCATGCAATCACCGCGCGCTATACACTCCAGATCCGCTTTTTCGCTTCTTGCCCTGGCGCTTGCCTCCATTGGCGCGCTTTCGCTTGCACCCTGTTCAGCCCAGCAGAACACTCCCCCGGCTGATTCTTCGGCCACCCTCCACATCCAGTCCCGCGAGGTCATTCTGCCGGTCACCGTCCGCGACAAGCACGGGGCGCTGGTGACGACGCTGCAGAAGACTGACTTCACGCTCAGTGAAGACGGCCGGCCGCAGGTCATCAAAGGCTTTTCTCACGAGACCAATCTGCCCTTCCGCATCGGCCTGCTGGTGGATACAAGCCGCAGCATGAGCAACGCGATGCAGCAGGTACGCACCTCCACGGGCAAGTTCATCGATCTGATGCTGCCCGCGCCGCCCGCCGAAAGCAAGGATCAGGCATTTCTCCTGCATTTTGACCGCGAAGTCGAATTGTTGCAGGACTTCACCGGCTCCCGCGATAAGCTCCACCATGAGCTGGATGACATGAGCGCCTCCCGCCAGGAGCAGTATGGCGGCACAGACTCTGGCAGCGGCAATAGTGGCAATAGTGGCAATAGCGGGAATGACGGCAGCGGCAGCAACGGCAGTAGCGATAGTGGGCACTCCCAGCGCAGCCGTGGCGGAACCTTGCTCTATGATGCGATTTTCCTGGCATCTGACGAGCTGATGAAGTCGAAAGACGGCCGTAAAGCATTGGTGATCTTCTCAGATGGAGCGGATCGCGGCAGCAAGGTGACACTCAATGAAGCCGTGGACGCCGCCGACAAGGCGAATCTCGCCGTCTACACCATCTATTTCAAAGGCGAGCAGCAGGGCAACTCGAACGGCTTTCCCGGCAACCGTCGTGGTAACGGAGGCGGCTTCCCCGGCGGAGGCGGCGGTTATCCCGGCGGCGGGGGAGGGTATCCCGGTGGTGGCGGCGGACGCCGCAGTCCTGAGCCAACCACTGGAAGCGGCGTGGATGGCAAAAAAATCATGCAGCAGATTGCCGAACGCACCGGCGGACATGCCTTTGAAGCCAAAAAGAAAGACGATCTTGACGGCATCTACAAGCTGATTGAAGAGGAGCTTCGCAACCAGTATCTGCTGACCTACACGCCGGACAAAGTGGATACCGACGGCGGCTTCCACAAGATTCTGCTCAAGGCGAATAAGGACGATCTGATTGTGGCTACGCGTGAAGGCTACTACGCGCCGGAAGGGAAGTAAGGCAGCCTGTTACGCGGCTGTCCGCGCCAGCACGCCGCGGACTGGAGAGTTCCAGTCCGCCGTGCATCCCACAAGAATGTGATCCAATCCCACCAGCGCCAGCACTTCCGACACATGTTTCCGCACATTGCATAGGCGGAAGCTGTGTCCCGTGTTGCGCGCGCTTCCATACAGCGCAATCAGCGCCGCAATGCCCGCCGCGTCAATGCGCTCAATCGCGGCGAAGTCCAACATGACATCCTGTGAACGAACCAGCGGGTCCACATACCCCACAAGCCGCAGATCGCTGCCCCGCACCAGCTCGGTTATCCCATTCGGAACCGTCACAATCGACTGATTTCTTCTTTCCATTACCGTATTCATCGCAAACTCTCCTCCAGCGCGTCGTCCAGCCGGGTCCATCCCGATGCCTGCGCGCGCCGACGTATATCTTGTTTGCACATCGCCTGCCAAAGCCGAAAGTGCTGAAATATGCTCAAATCAAAAGGAATAGTGGTGTTTCGGCCCAGTCCGTTTCAGCTCTGTTCTGTTCGCCTGCGTTCAGGCCGTCCGCTATCGGACATCTGTGAGGCTCTACGCAAAGGGAAGGGAGGCGGTTCCAATCAAGCGGCAAAACTCCGGCCCTGAAGCCGGTCAGGAATCAAGTTTGGAACCCGCTCCGCAGGCAAATCCGCCCCGTCTGCACCGCGATGTCGCTCGTTCTCTGGCTCTTAAGGCGGGATTCACGGAAGCCGGCCTCGTTTCGCTGCCGCATGAGAAGGAAGAACGGGATGCAGGCCGCTTTCAGCAGTGGCTCAAGGAAGGTCGCGCCGGAACCATGAGTTATCTCGAACGCACCGACGACGCAGGCGCGCCGGTTCGCTCCCGTCCCCAAATTCCATTTCCATGGGCGCAATCCGCCATTCTCTGCTCAGCCAGCTATAACGGCTCGCAGGCGCTTTCCACAGATTCTGCCCCGCCCGATGCCGGGTGGATCGCACGCTATGCACAATCCGGCCGCATCGATCCTGACGGCCAGCATCGCCCCAGCGATTATCACAAAATTCTGCTCAAGCGGCTTCGCGCTCTTGAGGCGCATCTGCAGCAGGAGTACGGCGCGTTTGAATCGCGCGCCTACGTCGATACCGGCCCGGTAGTCGAGCGCTCACTTGCCGTGGCCGCAGGCCTGGGCTGGCAGGCTAAAAACACATGCCTCATCCATCCAAAGCATGGCTCATACACGTTTCTCGCAGTTCTACTCACCTCACTGCCAGTCCAAAAGGTAGAAGCGCCCACGGCGCCGCTGGCCGCGCAGGCCCCCACGCCGATTCCAGATCGCTGTGGAAGTTGCCGCCGCTGCATTGAAGCCTGCCCGACAGACGCGCTCATCGCACCGTACAAAATGGACGCCCGGCTCTGCATCTCGTATCTCACCATCGAGCATCGCGGCCCCATTGAACCCGCGCTGATGGAGCAGATGGGCCGCCAGGTCTTTGGCTGCGACATCTGCCAGGATGTCTGCCCCTGGAACCTCAAGCTGTCACTCAAGCTGTCGCGCAGCCTGCCTCCCGCGCCCGACCCCGGCCTCACGCCGCGTCCGGAGCTGGTCAACCCCACGCTGGACTGGCTCGCTTCTTTAACGGAGCAGGAATTTGAGCAGGCATTCAACGGCTCGCCGGTGCGCCGCACAGGCTTCCTTGGGCTGCGGCGCAATATCGCCATCGCCATGGGAAACAGCAGCGCCATCGGCAGCGAAGCTCGAACCCGTTTTGTCGCGCAACTCCGCGCCTGGCTCCAGACTCCGCTTTCCGAAACAGTATCTCTGGAAGCGAAGGCTCAGGAAATGCGCGCAGGACTCCGTGCCGCCGCGGAATGGGCGCTCAAAAAGCTCGAGTGTCATTCACTGCAAAATCGATCGGAGCTTCGATCGAAAGAAAAAGACTGAAACCGCGCTGAATCTCGACGGATTGTAGTCAGCACCACAGTCCATCAAAGTGCCTATTGGGCACGCAGTACGTTTGCCGCGCTCAGCCCTTTAGGGCCTTGCTGGCATTCAAACTCAACAGAGTCGCCTTCGTTCAGCGTTTTATAGCCTTTTTCCTGGATAGCAGAGAAATGCACAAATACATCTTCACCGGTGGAGCGTTGAATAAAGCCATAGCCCTTAGCACCGTTGAACCATTTCACAACACCTTGTTCTTTCATTCGCTTCTCCTCGTAAGTAGGTACATCGCTGTGCCGCCTCATCCGCCGGGCGGGTACGCGCGGTCGGTGAAAAGGCTACAAAGGGGAAAGAGACACGCCTGCTGACCATCGTCTGATGCTTGATTGGAGGGTTTTACCGGTGCGCTCGTGCTCCAGTTATGGCAGGATTTTGCATCCGATGCAAGCGGAAAATGAGCTGGAGAGCTTCCGCAGCCGCGAATGACAGCATTCGAATCCCTCCGAAGTATTCTGAAACAGACAGCCTCGCACAGAAGAAATCCATCTCGCGCTGCACCGGTGTCCATCCCGCCGCCAAGCCTCAAAATAGAACTAGAGACCTGAAGTCAGGAACCATAAATGCCCGATCTCTCAAATTCCGGTATATCCACCACGTCAGAAGCCGAGATCGCCTGCGAGGTAAATGCCGTCAATACGCCGATCACTTCGCCAGAGATGGTGCCGCCGCAGCTATCCAAGTGGTACATCCTGCGCCGCAGCGGTGCGGAGCTCGCCAGGTATCTCCTCGACAGCGAGGTACACACCTTTGCATTCTCCGTCGCGGCCAATGCCATTCTCTCTTTCATTCCCTTTGTGGCGTTGCTCTACACGCTCTCGCTCACCGTCTTCCATTCCTCGCATATGGCCGTTGTGGTTGGCGATCTTGTGGGCGACTACTTCCCTTCAACGGCCTCAGACAAGTTTTGGAGTGTGCTTAAGACCTCCGTTGTGCCTAAGCACCTGCAGATTGTCTCCCTGATCCTGATTTTGATCTCCTGTACCGGAATCTTTCTTCCGCTGGAAGTGGCGCTCAACCAGGCATGGGGCGTAGCCAAGAGCCGCAACTACCTCAAGAACCAGCTCGTCGCTTTTGGCCTCGCCATCTGGATGGTCATCCTCGGCATGACCACCATAGCGCTCGGTGCGGCGCAAAAGGGCTTGCTCGCATTCCTCATGTTTCACAAGGTTGACAACTGGTTTTACAGCGCCGTCAACAATCTATGGCTGGCCGCATGCAGTGGCGCAGCGTGCATCCTCTTCTTCTTTTCCATTTACTGGGTGCTGCCCAACTGCAAAGTGCCGTGGCGGCCAGTGTTGCGAGCTTCCATTGTCACGGGTCTCATCTGGCTCGCAGCCAAGTACATCTTCGCGCACGTGCTGCCGCACATGGACCTGTACGCACTCTACGGCCCGTTCTTCGTTTCAGTAGGATTACTCTTCTGGGGTTACATCTCCGGCCTGATCCTCTTCGCCGGCGCACAATACAGCGTCGCGCGCTGGGGCACTCACAAGAAGTAACCAATTCATTTTTCGATGACAATTTTCTTTGCAGATTCAATGCACGCCGCCTGCATCGCTCCGGACTTCTCAGGCTCCAGCGGGCAAACTTCAAAGTCCGCATAAATTGTATTGAGCCAGACCGGGTCGGCTTTAAGCCGCATGCTTTTTTCTACGTTTACGGGTAGCTCCGGCCCCTCATTGTCCAGGCTGCGAAGCCTATCTATAGATGGGCCGCTATAAATACCCATTTCGCGATTTGTTCCAATCTTCCAGAGTCGAAAGGACGGAGTGCCATTTCCCATTCTTAAGTGACCGTGCGTCCAGTAGCAGGACGATTCGATCGCTGGAGTCTTGCATTGGATCTTCCGTTTAGAATCGCTATCGGTCGCGTTTGCCGCTGTCCAAAGCATGAGCATCAACAGAAGCAGCGGAAGAGGGATGGCTGATTTCATGCTCGAAAGAATAGCGTGAATCAACTGCCGCTGCAATCATCGCGTCTTTGTCGCGGGCAATGTCAGTCCCACCGGAGTTGCCGAGATTGAAGATGCTGGAGACATCCGGCTTCCGCCTGGGGTTAGTAATATCCTGCCGATCAGTCATGATGAAGGATACCATCGGCTGGATTCACTTCACGCTGAACCCCTTCACCGCAATCGCATTCGGCCCGCGCCCCGCCGGCAGCAGCGCAAACAGTGACCGCGTCGAAGTCCGGATCGCCGCCACATCGCCCGTGCCCGTATCGACCACAAACAGCAGATGGCCAGCCTTGGAAAACGCCATAGCGGAAGGCCCATCACCCACATGCACCGATCCAGCCCGCTTGCCATCGTCAATCGCATACAGCGTGACATACTGCGAGTGCGCATTGGCGACATAGAGCATGGAATTATCGCTCGTCACAGCGCCACTCGCCGGGCCGTTGCCGATCAGGTACGTCGCGCCCACCTCGTCGGTCGTGTTGTAAACCTCTGACACCGAGTTCGAAAGCGAATTCAGTACAAACGTCTCGCCGCCATCCGGCTTCAATGCCATACGCTCCGGCGCATGGCCCACATCCAGCATCGCCTCCAGCTTGTCCGGCTGCGCCGCGCGCCCCGGCAAGGCAAGAGCAATCGCCATCACCTGGTGCCCGCCCGCACAGCTCACAAGGGATTTAGAAGAATCCGGCAGAATCACCACATCGCTCGCACCGGGGCAGCCACTCAAAGTCTCCCGCACGCGCTGCGATGTGACATCCACCACCGTCACTGAGTTGCCGCCGCTGTTGGCAACCACCAGTGTCTTGCCGTCAGGGGAGAGCCGCACAGCCTTCGGCTTCTCACCCACGCCAATCGTCACAATCTCCCGCCGCGCCGCCACGTCGATCACCGAAACCATGTTCGAGCCGTAGTCTGCCACGTACGCCAGCTTCCCATCATGGTCGATGTCGATCGAAACCGGCTGCCTGTGTACAGGAATCGTCGCGCTGACAACATTTTTCCCAGCATCGATCACAGAGACCGAGCCTTCTCCGCCCGCTGCACCGGAATTCACTACATAAATCTCGTTCTTCGTGGGACTCGCCGCCACAGCCACCGGATTTTGCCCAACAGCAATCTCGCGATCCAGCCCCACATTCACCACGTCAAAAATGGAAACAGTGCCGCTCGTGCCGTTGGTCACATACGCATACTCGCGATAGTTCGCCGGGAACTGCGGAAAATCATGCGGGCGGCAGCCTGCCAGCGCTAGGCACGCCACGCTTATCGCGGCAAACCGGCTCAACGGATTGCCAGTTACAGTGAGCGTCTGACGAATCCACATCGAGACGGCCTTGCAACAGGGCACGACTTGAGTGGTGCCGAAGGGGATGCAAAAACGTTCGGGCTTTAGCCCATGAGGGATGAGAGGGATGACTTTCACCCCTACCGGCCCTGCCTCTCATGCATCTTCGCAGCACGTTTCTCCGCGCGCCACTTCAGCGCCAGCCGCAGCAGATAAGCAAGTTGAATGGTCCACGTCGCCACGTAGGCCGCAACCAGAAACTGATGATCGAGAATCGCCCTTGTATCCATCAAGCCCGGCCTTCCAGCGCAACCAGCGCCTCATACTCGGCATTCTTCTGCCTCTTGCGTTCCACCGCATAGCGCAACGCCAGGACCAATACACCCCATGCAAACCACGCCAGCAGATTCCATAGAAACGCGCCAACCATGGATTTATCCATGCCCGCACCGTCTGCGCCGCCGAAGACCGGAGCGGGATGCTGCGTGCGCCACCATCGGTTCGACATGTAGACAATCGGCGTATCCAGCGCGCCAAAGATGCCCAGCACCGCGGCCAGCGTTTGCACCTGCGGCCCGGCGGCAAAGCGCCGCAGCAGCAGGTAGCTCACATAAATCAGCCACAGCACAGTCGTCGTCGTCAGCCGCGCATCCCACGTCCACCAGATGCCCCACGCGCGCCGGGCCCAGATCGGCCCCGTCACCAGTCCGACAGTGCAAAAGACCACGCCAACCTCGGCCCCAGCTACCGCCCACGCATCGGCCATCTGCGCCCACTCCGGATGACTGCGCCGAAAGGACAGGAAGCTGATAGAGCCGAGAAAGCTGATTGCGAAGAAGGTAAACGCCGCGGAGAAGGATGGCACATGGTAGTAAAAAATGCGGAAAATCGTACCCTGCATTGCATCATCCGGCGCCACATAGATGGCCTGGTAAAAGCCCCAGATCATCAGCGCGATCACCGCGACCACATATCCGCTAATGGCAATCTTTTTCATTCGTAATCCCAGTTTACGTCGTCGCCTCGCCCGCAGTCTCCACCGCCGGATGGAGACCAGGGCTAAGCTCGTATGGCTTTGTAACAGGGCGCGACTTTAGTCGTGCCGAAAAAGCCGTCACAAAAGGAAAGGGGCTTTAGCCCCTGCGGGACATCATCTCACTCGGCATGCAGCACCACATCAAACAGCAGTAGGCACACCGTAGTAAAAATCACGTCGTAGCCAAACAGCAGCTTGATCCACAATCCAGGATCGTTGTCTCCTGTCAGAATCGCCGTGATCGAAAGCACCATCGCCAGCAGCGCCGGAATAAAAATAGGAAACAGAATCAGCGGCAGCAGCATCTCGCGGTTGCGGCTGCGAATCGACAGCGCCGCAAAAAATGTTCCATTCGCCACCAGCGCCCACGTTCCCAGCGGCAGTACCAGCAGCAGCTTCCACGCATCCCCTTCCACGCTCAGGTTGTACATTACCAGGAACACCGGAGCCAGCAGCAGCTGCACAATTTCTACGAAGAGAAAATTCGCCAGCGCCTTGGCAAGAAAAAGCGCCGCGCCTGACGAAGGCGCCATCCTCTGCGCATCCAGCACCTGGTGCCGAATCTCCCGCGCCCATGCCTGGTTCAGCGCACTCGCTGAAGCAAACAGCGTCGCCACGGAAAGCACCCCGCCCGCAATCTCACGCGCAAACGATCCCCGAGGATCAAACGCCAATGAAAACAGCACCACCACCAGCAGCGCAAAGAACAGCATAGAGTTGATGGCCTCTTTCGAGCGCCACTCAATGCGCAGATCTTTTATCAGGTGCGTCCAAACGGTGCCCATCATGTCGCCGGACCTCCCGCAGCCACTTTCGTCAGATCGACAGTCTCGACAGCCACTTCAAGTGCAGCCGCCGCACGCAGATAATCCTCCGGCGAGAGAATCAACTGCGTTCCACGCGCACCCGCGGAAACACTGATCTTGTCAAACAGCACAACCGTCTCATCCACATACACAGGAAACGCCTTCTTCGCACCAAAAATCGTCACACCGCCGCGAATATATCCCGTTAGCGGCTGCACATCTTTGAGCGAAACCATCTCCGCCTTGCGCAATCCCGCCGCGCGCGCCAGCTTCTTGAAGTCCAGCTCCGCATCGCCCGGAACTACCGCAAAAATATGCCGCCCCTCGCCCACCGTCAGCAGAGTTTTGAACACCTGCTCCGGAGGCATCCCAATCTTCTTCGCCACGGTAATCGCGGAAAGATCCTCAGGGTCCACCTCATACTCACGCAGCTCAAACGCAATCCCCAGGCCTTCGAGATACCGCGCTCCATTGGTCTTCATAGCGTCGGACTCCCCGGCAACAAGCTCTCCACGCGCCCCGCCTTCAGCGTCAGCACATAATCGGCAATCGGCGCGGCATGTTCGCGCTGGTGCGTCGTAATCACAATCGTGCGGTTCGCCTGCCGGAACCGCGCCAGCAGATCCACCATCTGCCGCACGCTCTCCACATCCATGTTTGAGAATGGCTCGTCCAGCAGCAGCAACTCCGGTTGCGCCAGCAGCACCCGCGCCAGTGAAGTCCTCTGCCGCATCCCCTGCGAATACTGACCTACAGTCCGCTTCAACTCAGGATCAAGGCCCACCTGCCGCAGTGCCTCAGCAGGCGCAAGACATTCGCGCCCCGCATACAGGCTCGCAAAGTAGCGCAGATTTTCTTCGCCCGTGAATTCGTCGTAAAGCATCGCCGCGTGGCTCATGTAGCCAATACGCTCGCGCGCGTCATGCGGCTCTAGGTCGTCAAACACGCGCACGCTTCCATGCGAAGGCCTCAGCAGCCCCGCCAGAATCCGCAGCAATGTCGATTTGCCCGCACCGTTTTCGCCCACCAGCACGTAGCACTTGCCCGGCTCCAGCTCCGCATTTACCTGGCGCAACGCCGCAAAGGCCCCAAAGAGCTTCGAAACATTCTCAATCCGCGCGCAGCTCACCGGGCCAGCCACAAAACCAGCCGCACTCGTCATGTTCTAGTTTGCAGACCCCGCCGTTGCAGGCGCAGCCACAGCCGCCCGCGGGCTCGCCTGTGCCGGAGCGGCATTCGGAGCAACCCCCGGCTGCGGAGCATACTTGCTCGCGCATTTGGCCTGCAGCGTATTCGCGTGGAAGACCCCATCGTGTCCAAATGTGCCCATCGCCAGCGCCTGGGAGTTGTCCTTGAAGGTATCCGGCGGCGGCTCCGATCCCTTGTAATCCACCTTGAGCAGTTTGCCGCCCGCGGCCTTCGCCGAGTGGCTCTCAAACTCGTTCAGCAGAAAGACCACATGCGTGCCGCTCTGCTCAATCGAGCCCGGCTGCACAAAGCCCTCCACGCGCAGGTTGCTCGAATAGGCCTTGTCGCCCATGCCGCCCAACTCCGCAATCGTCACATAATAGCTTTTACTGGCTTTCGCGCCGGACCACGCCAGCCAGCCAATGACGCCGACTATTACCGCCACCGCCACGCCGATTTTCACGCTCATCGAAGAAGATTTCATAATGTCTGCTACTTCTAATGATACGAGCCCCGGCAGGCTGGATCAACCTCCCAGGTGTGACGCTCATCACAACGGTTGAGCCCCCGCCAAGTTTCAAGTGGCAGATTTGCATATTTCCAGAATGGCATCTCCGTACTTCTCCACCTTCGCAGGCCCAATCCCATCCACCTCCAGCAATTGGCGGAGATTCACAGGCCGCGCCGCCGCCACGGCATTCAGCGCGCGATCATGGCAAACAATGAAGGGAGGAACTTTTAGGCGTCTGGCCTCCGAGGTGCGCCATTCCTTCAGCTTTGCCGCCAGCGCCGCGCTCACGCCGGTCAGTTCTGCCGGCACCGCTGCCGCACTACGGGAAGCTTTCGCGCCGCTCGATTCCGCACTGCGCTTACGCTTCGGCGCCGAACCAGGTGAGGCAAACTCCTCCGCAATTCCATCCGAAAGCAGCAACGCAAGCGGAGTAGTCTCCCGCGTCTCAAGCCCGGCATCTGTCGCGCTGATCTTGCGATACGGAATCACGCGTCCGTCTTTTTCAAAGACAGCCTCTTCGCTCGCCACTAGCCCGGCACGCTGCATTGCCGCCAGCAATCGCTCAAAATCGTCCCGCCCAACGCGCTCAGCCCATGAGAGATCGCTCATCAACTGCTTAATGGTTTTATAGCTAGCCCCGCGCAGAGATTCGATCACATCCTGCGCCTGCGTCCGCTCTACCGGCGTCGCCCGGCGAAAAAGACAAAGCACCGCACCCGCGGGATCGCATGCATCGCACGTGTTACAGAGCTGCGCCGCATCCTCCACATCTCCAAAGTGGCGCACCAGTGCTGACATGCGGCATCCGCGGCCCTCCACATACCGCACCACAAGCTCAAGCTGCTCGCGCCGGTAGTCGGCCTGCACCGAGTAAGTCTTCTTCCACCCCGGCCCACCCACAGTCGCATTACCGTTAAAGTCCACGCGCGCGCCGCCGTGGATGTGCAGCTTTTCAATCGCCTTTTCGAAGGCCTCATCGCTCAGCTTGGACTCATAGCGCAGCTCATCCATCTCGCGCGGCTCCTCGCGCAGCAAGCGGTAGACACGGCTCAGGTCCTCCACAGGCGGATAATCCCGCCCAAGCAGAAAATCATGCGTCCGCCGGTCAGCATAGCTGTGCATGAGGATCGTCCGGCTCGCCCGTCCGTCGCGTCCCGCACGCCCAATCTCCTGGTAATAGCCTTCCACAGTCGCAGGCAGGCCGGCATGAATCACCGTGCGTATATCGGCCTTGTCAATGCCCATTCCAAAAGCAATCGTCGCAACTACAACGTCAATCTCGCTCTGCTGAAAACTGCGCTGCACGCTCTCGCGCACTGCCGGATCAAGCCCGGCATGATACGCCGATGCGCGAACCGTCCGCGAAAGCTCCTCTGCCAGCAATTCCGCCTGCTTGCGGGATTGCGCGTAGACAATCGCAGGCCGCCGCGAAGCATCTTTCAGAAGTTTGCAAATCACCGCGGCCCGCATCGGCACAGGCACTTCCACAACTTCAATGGCCAGATTGTCACGCCGAAAGCCATGAATAAACTTCGCCGGATCAGGCATCCCAAGCTGCGTCACAATGTCCGCCTGCACGATAGGCGTAGCCGTTGCCGTCAGCGCCAGCACCGGCGCAGCCTGCCCTTCGCCATTGCCTCTCCGCAACTCCGGCAATCTCTCGCCCAGCATGCGGTAATCCGGCCGGAAATCATGCCCCCATTGCGAAATACAATGCGCTTCATCAATGGCGATCAACGAAAGCGTGCGCTTCGCCAGCATCTCCGCAAAGCCGGGAACACGAAGCCTCTCCGGCGCAATCAAAAGAAACTGAAGATCGCCATTGAGATAGTCCGCACACGCCTGCCGCGAGGCCGCGCGATCCATCCCGGAATGAATTCGCGCTACCTTCAGCCCAAGCGCAATGAGCTTCGAAGCCTGGTCTTCCATCAGCGCAATCAGCGGCGAAATCACCAGCGCGGTTCCGCCGCGGGCAAGCGCCGGAAGCTGATAGCAGAGGCTCTTGCCCGACCCAGTGGGCATCACCAGCAGCAAGTCGCGCCCAGCAACTGCGGCAACGCAGACTTCCTCCTGATTCGCGCGAAAAGCGGGAAAACCAAAAGTGTCGCGCAGCAGTTCCCGAAGAGCAGACGGGTTGGCGGCAGGGGTCAAGGGAGTAAAAGACCAACGGAAGAAAGTAGTCTCTCTCCACCTTATCGCATCCCGTACACGATACATCGGACAAGAGACGCGTGAACAGGGAACAGCAGACTCATATTCTTAAGCGCGGCCGAAATGCGTCCTGCGGTCAGATGACAAGCCTTAGTGTGGTGACTGATGGAAGTGTTGCTATAATTCCCATCGATTCTATGAAAACCTCAATACTGGTTCTCCACCTCGTTGCTTGCTGCTTTTTTTCGGAAGCCCAACAAAGCTCGTCTACGCTTACGCCGCAGGCGATCTTTGAGCATACCAAGGCAGCCACCGTCATTGTCCTTGCTGGAGAAGGCGCAGGCCGTCTGCACACCATTTCTACAGGCGTTGCAATCTCTGGGGATGGTGTTATATTGACCGCTTACCACGCTGTCAAAGGTGCAGCTGAGGTGCAGGTGCGCCTGGCCAGTGGCGAAGTATACGACCGTGTGCAGTTGCTCGGTGCAGACGAGAGACGAGATGTAGCCGCATTGAAAATCTCCGCTGGCGCTCTTCCCGCTCTAACCGCAGGCAGCACTGCCAGTCTGGCGCAGGGCGATCCAGTCTATGCCGTAACGAATTCGGACGGCTTGGCGTGGTCTGCGACTGAGGGTACAGTTTCCGCGCTTCGTCTTGCCGATGAAATTCCCGGAGCAGGAACGGGCTTTCGCCTCATTGAATTCACCGCGCCGGTTGCGCATGGAGCCAGTGGTGGGGCCTTGGTAGATCGAACCGGAACGCTGATAGGCATCATCACCACAGGCAAGGGAGCAGCTGCATTCGCTGTTCCCATCGAAAGTGTTCTCGGCTTGCCTCAGTCCGGCATGCATGTGGCGCTTGGCTCGGGCTCCGCTCTTCATTTGCCGGCGCAGGCGGCTGCGTCGGTGCCGCAATCAAGTGCAGCCATCGCAGGAGTGGACCCGCGCCAGATACTCAAAAATGCTCGAACCATCTTCATCCATTCCAAAACAATGTTCCTCACTGTCGACACGCTGGACCGCGCCCTGATGCAGCAGAAGGATTGGAGCAATTTGGGATTGACCATCGTTCAGGACCCGCGTGTGGCCGACATACAAATCGAACTGGACCGCCCCCTTTGGACCTATATCCATACTTTTGTAATTTCTGATAAGCGCACGTCCATCGTTTTAGGCACCGGTAAAGTGACGGCCTTTGATGGGACTACTGCTTCTGGTGATCTGGCCAAAAACATTGTACGAATATTTGCGGCTGCGCGATTGCCAGAATCTGAAAAACACAGTCAATAGCATCTTTGCGGCAGCGTTTATACGTCGCCGCAAAGATGCTTCAACCCCGCCTACTCCGCCCCATTCAGCGCAGCCGTAGCCTTATCCAGCGCCTCAATCAACACCTTAGCCTGTGCCTCCGCCAGCGCTCCATCCTTGGCCTCAATCGCCTCATTCACACCAGGAATCACCACCGCCGCGTAGCCCGTAAACTCCCCCGGCGCATAGATGGTGTGTTTAAACCAGGGCCGACGCGGCAATCCCGCCGGCGAAATAAATGCCGCCTCCGCCTCGCGCAGACCCTTATTCAGTTTCGCAACATCCCCGCCAGGCGCACTCTGTGCCGCCCGCGCCCGCTTAGCCGCATCCGCAAACCGCTGCGCCGCCGCTTGCACTGGAGCCAGATCCACGCCGCTCAGCTTCTCGTCTGCCGCCTTGCGCTTGGCCCCATCCACATACGACTGAATCTCCCGCGCATACGCCGGATAGTCATACGGAAGCACATCCACATTCGCCATACGGATAGCCTCCAGCCCAAACACCCGCGCCATCTCCTGCAGATACACAAAGTGCGGATCGGCATTCATCGTGAACCAGGCATAGTTATCAAACACCGAGTGGTAGACGCCATACGGGCCGCCCGATCCCACATCCGTAGAAGGCACTCCCACGTGTTGGAAAAACGGCGTGAAGTCCGATCCCGATCCCAGATCGCCCACACGCACATCGCCATCCGATGGCGCATTTGAAGGTCGATGCTCATTCTCGCCCGTACGCGAGTTCTTCCAAACCTCGTACACCGTGCCGCCCGCAGGTGAGGGAACTGCCTTTGTAACCTCGCGTATAAATTGTTTCAGCGAGGGCACCGCCGCCGCCGAGAAACTCGGTCCCGACACAGCCACATCGGTATTGAAGTAAGCCACGGCATGCTCAAGCATCTTGTCGTGCTCTTCCACCCACTCGGTCGACCCAATCAGGCCTTCTTCTTCCGCGTCCCAGCTGCAAAAGATCATCGTGCGCTTCGGCTTCCAACCCTGCTTCAGCAGCTCGCCCACACCATGCACCGCCTCCAGCATCGCAGCCGTGCCGCTGTTCGGGTCCACCGCGCCATACACCCACGCATCGCGATGATTGCCCGCCACCACCAGATCATCCGGCAGTTCCGATCCCTTCACCTTGCCAATCACGTCCCAGATAATCCGGCGCTGGTAATCCTGGATGGCCACCATGTGTACCTTTACGCCCTGCCCGCCATTCTGTCCCACGTGATAGCGAAACGGCAGCGCGCCCTGCCATCCCTGCGGCACACTCGCGCCCTTCAGAGCCTGCAGAATCGGAGCCGCATCGTGATAGCTGATCGGAATCGAAGGAATCTTCGGCTCGTTGCCTTCTGGGGATTTGCGCGCGGAATCCGGCAGGTCCAGCGTCGAAGCCACTCCCGGCGTCTCCGAATCCCCCGGATACATCGAGAGGAACTGCACTGAGCCGCGCTGCACAGCGCTCTCCGGCCGCCACGGACCATTCGGATAGACATCGCCCTTGAAATAGCCATCGTCCTGCGGATCGCTGTAGATCAGCACGCCCGCCGCGCCCCGCTGTTGCGCAATCATCACCTTCACGCCGCGAAAGTTCGCGCCATACCGCGTAATCACAATCTTGCCGTGCAGGTCCACATGCTGCGCCGCAAGCTCATCAAAGTCTTCCAGCCGCCCGTAGTTGGCATACACCACCTCGCCCGTCACATCGCCCGAGCCAGACGAGCCATTGAACGGCATCACCACGCGCGGATCGTTCTCAAACGGATCGCTGCCCACATGCTCAGGCGCAGGCCCTTTCACCAGCAGCTTGCCATCCGGCCCATAGGCTTCTATTCGCACATCCTTCGGACGATTCAGCCGCACGCGGTAGGGAACAATCTCCGTCTCAAGTCCCGCCGCCTTGAACTTCTCCGCCACATACTCCGCAGTCTTGTGATCCTCCGGGCTCGCCGCAATATGCGGCTCAGCGGTCAGAATCTTTAACTCCTCGCCCGCCAGCTTCGCATCCGGAACAGCCAGGAAGGAAGCCTCTGTCTTGGCTTCCTTGCTGAAGTCCAAATAGCCAAACGGCGTTGCCTGTTGTGGAGCCTGCGCCGGCAGGGTGCCGACGAAAAAAGAACATGCGACGAGAACTGCGAGCGGCTTGCGAATCATTGTGGGAGCAGCCTTTGCGGTTGGGATTTCGGGAACCTTGCGTATTTCAATCAGTGTAATCCCACAAAATCAGCCGGAGGTCAGGCAATGAGGCACATTCGATGGCTGCGCCTTGTTGCAGGGCACGACTTTAGCCGTGCCGAAACAGGCACAAAAATATCGGGGCTTTAGCCCCTGAGAGAATTTCGCGTTACATGCAAAAGCAAAAAAGCCGACGCATTCAGCGTCGGCCCCTTTGCTTCTTCAGGAAATTCGCGCGAACCCTAAACCACCGGCTGCGCGCAATGCGCACAACGCTTGGCCGCCAGCGGAATATCGCTCAGGCACTCAGGGCAGGGCTTCGTCGTCGGCGCAACCACTTCTTCTGGCTTCTTGATCCGTGCCAGCAGTGCATTCAGCGGCAGCACAATGAAGAAATACACCACTGTGGCAACGATGAGGAATGAAATCACTTCGTTGAAGAAGTTGCCAACCTTTACTACGCCGGTGCCTGCATGCAAAACGATGTAGCTGAAATCCGGCTTACCCACAACCGCCGCAATCAGCGGGTTCAGTACATCAGCCACCAGCGAAGAAACAATCTTGCTGAACGCCGCGCCAATAATCACAGCCACAGCCAGATCGACCACATTTCCGCGAAGAATAAAATCCCGGAAACCCTTAAGCATCCTGCCTCCAATACGTACGAAACTGCTTTGGGGAATACGCTTCTGGCCGGGCGCAGATAGGGGGATAAAGCAGCCGGCAAAGACCAGACATCCAAACTTACTACGAATTACCTTTAGGTAGGATGCGAAAAATGATTTCCGGGTGGTCAGCCGTCTCCAGAAAATCTGGAGAGAAGTTATGGATAAATCGTCAGAAAAATAATCATCGTCAGAATCAGCAGATCCGCGTAGATCAGAATCAGCACTCCTGCGTGGTAAAAACTCCACTTCCGCTTCAGGCATCGCGCCGTCTCCGCCAGTCCCAACAGTGCCACAGCCAGCACCGCAATCTGCCACCTTGATCGATGCAGCAGTTCAATATGCGGAAAGCCCGCCAGCCGCAGGCTCGCGGCAAAGGCTCCCAATGACAGCACGATCCCCCGCACCAGCGAAGCCCGCCGAAGCCGCACGACCGATACGACCCAACCTGCCATCCCACGATTATCGCAAGCTGTTTATAAACCCGCTCCGTCCAGAGCAGGCAGCTTCATCAGCAAAGATTGGCAATCTTTGCTAATCTCGATGCATCACAAGCTCGGGAGCCATTCATGCCCACACGCAATGTCAATCTCACTCCGGAACTGGACCGTTTTGTCCTCTCCCGCGTCGAATCCGGCCGCTACGAAAACGCCAGCGAAGTTGTCCGCGCCGCCCTCCGCACCATGGAGCGCGAGGAACAGGTTTACGAGCAAAAGCTCACCGCCCTCCGGGCCGCGATCCAAGAGGGCCTAGCGAGTGGTGTCTTTGAAGGTGACGGATTCGCAGAAGCACGCAAAAGGGCGGCCGAACGGAGGAAGGCGAGTTGAGAATTGGCATAGTCAGGCACACTTCGCTTGCCATCGATGATCTGGCAGATATCGAACTCTATACCGAATCGAGATGGGGACGAAAGCAGGCTGATAAATACTTGCAAGCTCTGGAAGAGTGTGCAAGTATGCTCGCGCGAAACCCATCGCTCGGGCGGCCATGTGATCATTTGAATCCGGGCCTGTTCCGATTCGAGAAAGGCCGCCACGCGATCTTCTATCAACCAGAGAAGGACGGCATACTCATCGCCCGGGTTCTTCACCAGAGCATGCAACCTGAATATCACGAGTTCGAGGACGAATCCCCCGATTTGCCTGAATGAACCAGCCTTGCCGGGCCAGCCCTACCGCGCCACCAACTCCATCTCCCTAAGCGACTCCGCATACGGCGCCCGAAGCACGCCCCGCTCCGTAATAATCGCCGTCACATACTTCGCCGGAGTCACATCAAACGCCGGATTGCAGATTCCCACCCCATGCGGCGTAAGCTGCTTGCCCCCATGGTGCGTCACTTCCTTTGCGCTGCGCTCCTCAATCGGAATCGCATCCCCATCCGGTGTCGCTGTATCAATTGTGCTCCACGGCGCGGCGCAGTAAAACGGAATCCCATGCTCCTTCGCCAGGATCGCCACATTATACGTGCCAATCTTGTTCGCAAAATCCCCATTCGCCGCAATGCGATCCGCGCCCACCACCACGGCCTTGATCTTGCCCGCCTTCATCAGGCTCGCCGCCATGTTGTCGCAGATCACCGTCGTCGGAATCCCATCTTCCATCAGCTCCCACGCCGTCAGCCGCGCGCCCTGCAAAAAAGGCCGCGTCTCATCCGCATACACATGAATCTTCTTGCCCATCTCCACCGCCGAGCGAATCACCCCCAGCGCCGTCCCATACCCCGCTGTCGCCAGCGCGCCTGCATTGCAATGCGTCAGCACGCCACCCTCATCAGGCAACAGCACGCCACCGAGCGCGCCCATCGCCTTGCACGAAGCAATATCTTCCTCGTAAGTAGCATGAGCCTCAGCCAGAAATCTTTCTCTGATCTCTTCCATC
>Ga0208193_1000461_pt1 | contig 22268 bp, 18 predicted proteins | sample June2015DPH_17_2_FD_184716 | JGI IMG/M metagenome (GOLD analysis project Ga0208193, IMG submission 184716) | Peatland microbial communities from SPRUCE experiment site at the Marcell Experimental Forest, Minnesota, USA - June2015DPH_17_10... | ecosystem: Environmental > Terrestrial > Soil >... | reverse complement strand
AGATTGGCCTTCCCGCCAATAATATCATGGTCGAGGAAGGTAATACTGATACCGCGCCCTACGGGCTCGGCACTTACGGCTCACGCTCGACGCCGGTGGCGGGCGCCGCGATTGCCATGGCGGCGCGCAAGATCAAAGCCAAGGCGCAGATGATCGCTGCCTACAAGCTCGAGGTGCACGAGGGCGACCTCGAATGGGATATCGATGGCTTTCGCGTCAAAGGCCTGCCCGAGAAGACGATGTCGATGAAGGACATCTGCTGGGCGGCCTACAATTCGGTGCCGCCCGGCATGGAGCCTGGCCTGGAGGCGGTGAGTTATTACGATCCGCCCAACATGACCTATCCGTTCGGCGCCTATATCTGCGTGATGAACATCGACGTCGATACCGGTGTCTACAAGATCAGGCGCTTCTATGCGCTCGACGATTGCGGCACCCGCATCAACCCGATGATCATCGAGGGCCAGGTACACGGCGGACTGACCGAAGCTTTTGCCATAGCGATGGGCCAGGAGATTCGTTACGACCCCGAGGGCAATGTGGTCACCGGCTCGTTCATGGATTTCTTCATGCCTACGGCCGTGGAGACGCCGCACTGGGAGACCGACTTCACCGTGACGCCGTCGCCGCATCACCCGATCGGCGCCAAGGGCGTCGGCGAGAGTCCGAATGTCGGCGGCGTGCCGGCGTTTTCCAACGCCGTCAACGACGCATTTTCGTTTTTGGGGTCCACCCACATCCAGATGCCGCACGATTACTGGCGCAACTGGAAGGCGGCGAAGAATTTGGGAGTGTTCGCGGCGTAGCAGGAGTATCGCTTCGACGGCCTCATCCTTCGAGACGGATCGCTTCGCGATGATGCTCACGATGAGGGTCCGACTCTCGTGGTAAGGAGTGTTCACGCGTTTCGAACCATGAGGCCACGAAACAAACAACAATGATTCAAACCAAACGGGAAAACACTCTGGCAATGAAAACCCGCGACGAGATCGCGCAGGCGCTCGCCGGTACCGGCTATATCGCCGATGCCGAGCTTGCGTCCGCGATCTCGCTGATGCAATTGCTCCAGCGTCCGCTGTTGCTCGAAGGCGAGGCTGGCGTCGGCAAGACCGTGGTAGCGAAAGCCCTGGCGTCGGTGCACGCCACCGAGCTGATCCGCCTGCAATGCTATGAGGGGCTCGATCAATCGGCCGCGCTTTATGAATGGAACTACCAGCGGCAGCTGCTCTCGATTCAGGCGCATCGCGGCGAAGACGCCGACGCGATCGAGGATTATATCTTCTCGGAAAAATACCTGCTGGAGCGGCCGCTGTTGGCGGCGATCCGGCGCGACAAGCCGCCGGTGCTGCTGATTGACGAAATCGACCGCGCCGACGACGAGTTCGAGGCCTTCCTGCTCGAACTGTTGTCCGATTTCCAGGTGTCGATCCCCGAACTTGGGACGATTTCGGCTACCACGACCCCGCATGTGGTGCTGACCTCAAATGGCACCCGCGAACTCTCCGACGCGCTGCGCCGCCGCTGTCTCTATCATTACGTCGATTATCCCGACGTCGATCGCGAGGCCCGCATCATCATGGCGCGGATCAATGGCACGACCGCATCGTTGTCGTTACAAATCGCGCGCATGGTGGAGGGCATCCGGAAAGAAGAACTACGCAAGGTGCCGGGCGTGGCGGAGACGCTGGACTGGGCTGCGGCGCTGGTAGGGATCGGCGTGCGCGACCTGCGCGAGGCGCCTGAGACGGTGCACGAGACGCTGATGTGCCTGCTCAAGACTCATGAGGACAAGTCGCGCGTTACGCGGGAAGTCAGCGAACGCCTGTTGGGGAAGGTCGCATGAACTGTTGCGGCACCAATCCGGGCTATGAGGAGATCGACGAGGTTTCCCGTCTCGTCGCCGCAAAGCTTGCCGCATTTCTCAAGACCCTGCGCGAGAGCGACTTTGCCGTCGGCCTGCAGGAGGGCCAGGACGCGGCCGCCCTCATGGCGGCGGGATATGCCGAAAAACCGGGGCTATTGCGGTCAGCCCTAAAACACCTGTTCTCGGCGCGCAAATCCGACTGGGACAGGTTCGATGGGCTATTCGATGCTTTCTGGCTCGGTAAGCGCGTGCGATCGCGTTCAACCACCAAGGGCTCGGCGAAGACCGCCAACAGTCCCTCGCTGAAGAATTTGCAGGACAGCAAATCGCAACCGTCCGCAGGCGGGGCAGCCACCGATCAGATTCCGGCATCCGATGAGGCGGGTGAGGATCACAGCGGTGAAGGGCGCAGGGAAGGCGCTTCACTCGCCGAGAACCTCACGGAAATCGACTTCCGCAAGATGACTGACCCCGAGCAGATCGAGCAGGCGCACGAAGTGGCGGCACGGCTCGCCAGGACCATGCGCACGCGGCTGACGCGGCGTGACCTAGCGCGGCGGCGCGGGTACCGGCTCGATCTCCGGCGAACTATCCATAGCAATATCAGCCATGGCGGCGTGCCGATCTCGCTCGTCAAGCGGCAGCGCAAGGAAAAGCCGCTTCGGCTTGTCATGCTGCTCGATGCCTCCGGCTCGATGAGCATGTACACCGGCGTGTTTCTGCGCTTTATCCACGGCGTGCTAGACGAATTCCGAGAGGCCGAAGCGTTCCTGTTTCACACCCGGCTCGCTCACGTCTCCGACGCGATGAAGGAAAAGGATGCGAGCCGCGCGCTCGATCGCCTCTCGATCATGGCACAGGGCGCAGGCGGCGGCACCAGGATTGGCGAAAGCTTGCAAACCTTCAACCGCTGGCATGCCGCGCGCGTGCTGCATTCGCGCTCCTGCGTGATGATCGTGTCCGATGGTTATGAGACCGGCGACGCCGGGCTGCTCGGTCGTGAGATGGCGGCGCTTGCAAAACGCTGCCGCCGCATCGTCTGGCTCAACCCGATGATTGCGTGGGAGGGCTATTCGCCGGAGGCCGCGGGCATCAAGGCGGCGTTGCCGTATATCGATCTCTATGCGCCCGCCAATACGCTGAAAAGTCTGACCGAGCTCGAACCCTATCTAGCGAAGTTGTGAGTTTGGGAGTGCCGAACATGACCAAACATGTCGAAGTGATGGATCTGGTGGCCCAGATGAAGGCCGCCGAGGAAGCCTTCGTGCTCGCGACCGTGGTTCGCACGGTGTCGGTGACGGCGGCGAAAGCGGGTGCGAAAGCGATCATCCGTCCCGACGGCACTATCGTCGCAGGCTGGATCGGCGGCGGCTGCGCCCGTGGTGCGGTACTCAAGGCCGCGCGCGATGCGCTAGCCGATGGTGAGCCGCGCATGGTCTCGGTGCAGCCGGAGAATCTGCTCGCCGAACTGGGCGTCAAGCCCGGCGAGAACCGCGACGGCGTGCGTTTTGCGAACAACATGTGCCCCAGCAAGGGCACCATGGACGTCTTCGTCGAGCCGGTGTTGCCGCATCCTTCGCTAGTGATCCTCGGCGGAAGCCCCGTCGCGCTGTCGCTGGCGACGCAGGCTCGCCAGCTCGGCTACCATGTCACGGTTGCGGCATCGGCCGCCGACTTGCCGGAGACCCCGGACGCCGACATGTTGGTCGATGGCTTTGCGCTCGGCAAGCTCCACGAAGCGCGGCGCTTTGTTGTGGTTTCGACCCAGGGCAAGGGCGACGAGGCCGCGTTGCGGACCGCGGTGACGACCGAGGCCGCCTATCACGCATTCGTCGGGAGCCGCCGCAAGATGGCGGCATTGCGTGACAGGCTCATTGGTGAGGGCATCGATGCCTCAGCGGTCGATCGCATCAAGGCGCCGGCCGGTCTCGATCTCGGCGCCATCACGCCCGAGGAAATCGCGATGTCGATCCTCGCCGAGATCACCACTGTGCGCCGGCGGGGCCAGCGCAATCCAAATCAGCGCTAACTCGGAAACCGATCATGCAAATGAACGACAGCCAGCGCATTCCTGCGTCCAAAGACAAGGTGTGGGCAGAGCTCAACGATCCCGCGGTGCTCAAACAATGCATTCCCGGATGTCAAAGTCTCGAAATGTCCTCGCCCACCGAAATGACCGCGACGGTCGTCTTCAGGGTCGGGCCGGTAAAGGCAACATTCAGCGGCAAGGTGACGCTGTCCGATCTCGATCCGCCGAACAGCTATCGCATTTCAGGTGAAGGATCCGGCGGCGTGGCGGGATTCGCCAAAGGTGGCGCCGCTGTGCGTCTGGAATCCGAAAACGCTGACGTCACGATCCTGCACTACGACGTCGACGCGCAAATCGGCGGCAAGCTGGCGCAGCTTGGCCAGCGGCTGATCGATTCCACAGCGAAGAAACTCGCCAGCGAATTCTTCGCTGCGTTCGGCGCGGTGGTTGGAGGAATTGCAGAGGCGCCGGACCAAGCGAATGCGGCAGCAACGAGCTGGCTGGGCAGATTGAGGGGTGGCTAATCACGAGGTTTACAAACGCCCTCGCCAGCCGCGCTCGGGGCCCTCTACAATTTTCAGGATGAAGCTTCAGCAAAGCCACCGCTGAACTTTTCGGCATGTAGAGGGACAAAACCGACTGCCCGCACTATGGCGCAGTGCAGATCGAAAAGGTCTCCGCGCAAAGTCTCCCGAAAATGGGAATATTTCGCAGGGAGGCTGGAGACTTTCGGCAATTTCTCGCCAAGGTTGCCGTTTTTTTGGGACGCGGAGACACCACACATAATGCCAGAAAGCCTATATTTAGCGGGCTTTCTATAATATAGTTTCGTACTATCTTTAGTTGAGTGAGTGGTTGGCTGGGGCGGGAGGATTCGAACCTCCGTATGGTGGAATCAAAATCCACTGCCTTACCACTTGGCGACGCCCCAACGGCCGGAAGAGGCGGAAGGCAGATGGCTTTCCGGGACTCATAGCTTCGGCCACGCCGGTCTATAGAGAGAGATCAGTTATTTCAACAGGGTAGAAGCCGAAAATCAGGCTGAATTTGACGGGCCGTTTCCCCTCAAGGATCGAGGCTTTTTCGCTCATGCAACACGCTTTTCGGCTCTCAGCAGGCAGTTGAGGGACGCATCGTTTCGTGGGAAGACGGCTTTCGTTCGTCCATGCGAGGCTTAAAGCCATGACCTACCGTGCGCCGATCAATGACATGTTGCTCGCCCTCAACCACGGCGCCGGTCTGGAGGCTGCCGTGAAGGCCGGGCATTACGGCGATTTCGACGGCGATATTGCCGCAGCCGTCCTGGAAGAAGCTGGCCGGTTTGCCTCCGATGTGCTGGCGCCGCTCAACCGCGTGGGCGACGAGCACGGCATCAAGCTCGAGGGCTCGAACGTCATCACCGCACCGGGCTGGCCGGATGCCTACAAGCGTTGGACGGCAGCCGGGTGGAACGCGGTATCGGGGCCGGAAGCGTTCGGTGGCCAGGGCCTGCCGCTCGCCATCAATGCGGCGTGCACCGAAATCTGGAGCGCCTCCAATATCGCGTTCGGGCTTTGCCCGCTGCTGACGCTCAGCGCGATCGAGGCGCTTGATGCCCATGGCAGCGAGGAATTAAAAAAAATCTACCTGGAAAAGCTGATCTCGGGCGACTGGCCCGGCACCATGCAGCTCACCGAGCCGCAGGCTGGCTCGGATGTCGGTGCGCTACGCACCCGCGCCGAGCGTAGCTCCAACGGCACCTACCGGATCAAGGGCACGAAGATCTTCATTACCTATGGCGACCACGACATGAGCGACAACATCGTTCATTTCGTGCTGGCCCGCCTGCCGGATGCGCCCGCCGGCACCCGGGGCATTTCGCTGTTTCTGATCCCGAAATTCCTCGTCAATGCCGACGGCTCGCTTGGCGCGCGCAACGACATCTATGTCAGCGGGATCGAGCACAAGCTCGGGATGCACGCGGCCCCCACCTGCACCATGACGATGGGCGATCACGACGGCGCCATCGGCTTTCTGATCGGCGAGGAAAATCGCGGCATGCAATGCATGTTCACGATGATGAATCAGGCCCGGCTCGGCGTCGGCCTCGAAGGCGTCGGCATCGCCGACCGCGCCTATCAGCAGGCACTGGCTTTCGCACAGGAACGCCGTCAGGGCCGCGCCGTCGGCAAGCCGGGGACCGAGTCCGATCCGATCATCGTGCATCCCGACGTCAAGCGGATGCTGATGCAGATGCGCGCGCTGACCGCTGCCGCCCGCACCATCTGCTACGCCACGGCCGTCGCCCTGGATGTTGCGATGCGGGCCAAGGATGCGCCCACGCGCGCTTCAGCCGCGGCACGCGGTGCGCTGCTGACGCCGATCGCAAAAGCCTTCTCCACCGACATCGGCAATGAAGTTACCTCGCTCGGCGTGCAAATTCACGGCGGCATGGGTTTTATCGAGGAAACCGGCGCCGCACAGCATTATCGCGACGCTCGCATCACACCGATCTACGAAGGCACCAACGGCATCCAGTCGATCGACCTTGTCACGCGCAAGCTCGCGGCCAATGGCGGGGAGTCGGTCTGGGCCCTGCTCGATGAACTCAAAGGCATTGTGAAACAGGTCGAAGCTTCCAACGATCCGGCATTCGGCACCACGGGAACCAAATTGCGCGACGCGCTCGCCTCGCTGGAGCGCACCAGCCGCTGGTTGCTTGAACGCGTAACCTCGACTCCCAACGAGGCGCTGGCCGGCGCCACGCCCTATTTGCGCTTGTTCGGCGCAACGCTAGGCGGGTGCATGCTGGCAAACGAAGCCCTGGCCGCGCGCGGGACAAGTGAAGCCGATCCGCAACGCTACGTCACGCTGGCGCGATTTTTCGCCGAAAATGTTTCGGTGCAGGCTCCCTCGCTGGAGCGAACCGTGATGGACAGCGCCGAGGCCGTGAACGGCGCGGACGCGGTGCTGCTCGGCTGATACAGAAGCAACGGTTGCGGCAAGAGAGCGTTACCGCCTCTCGATTTTAGTAATCGTTTTGGCCCCGTCCGCCCCGGAAGCCGAAAAGCTCACGCTGTCGCCGGCATGCAGCGCTTCCAGCGACACCCCGCTTTCGACCTGGAACTCCTCGGCAGCACCAGCCGTATTCGCGCCGACCGTGCCGTCTTGCGTTTGCCGGATCGCGACCGTGTTGTTGAGCCGGTTGATTCCAGTGATCGTACCGTTGCGCGCCTGTTGGGCGAAAGCAGCCGAACTCATGACCACAAACGCAATTGCGCCAACCGAAATGATCCTTGCGATCGTCATGGCAATTCTCCCTGTTTGCGGGAAGACATGCGTTAAGCCGCTTGCGGCGGATTGGTTCCGGCCCCGGCAGTTCCAGCGAGCTGCCGATCTGACCGGTTCGTTAACGCCGTTCAAACAAAGAGAAGCGCTATTGCACCGGCATCGGCGGACGCAGCGCCGTCGGAGGCAATCCCGGGTCAGCCTGCTGAAGCTGCATCGGCGGCGGTGGCACATAAGGCTGGGCAGCCGCCTGCGGCGAAGGTTGGGGCATCGCAGCTTGCGCTGAATAAGCCGACGGGCTCGGCCTGTAACCGGGCGCGGGCACAGCTGTGGTCGGCGAGTATGGCGGCGGCGCCAGCTTGCGCGCGGCGGCGGCCTTGGCCCTGGCGGCTTGTTCGGCAGCCCGGTCGGAGGCGGCCTTTACGAGGTCGCGCGACATCTGCTGCTGGCTTGCCTTCAACTCAGCGATACCGGCCTTCAGCGTCTCGATTTCCTGATTGGCATTGGCGAGGTCGTGCGCCATCGATTGCAGCCGCTCCGTCGCGTCGGGCGATGGAGCAGGCGCCGTCGCCGCTGCATTTGCAGTCGTGCCGGGGTCAGTTGCCGCTGGAGCGGACGCGTCCGCTTGCGTCGGCGCGGCGTCATCCGGATTATCCGATGGCGGGGAATGCGTGCCCAGCCCGAGCTTGTCTAGCGGCAGCGAGGCGACAATCGCCCACTTCGGCACCCATGTGAGGAGCACCTTCTTGGCGGCGTAGCCAAACGTCTGCCAAGTCAATGCGGCAGCACCGATACCCATCGCCAGAAGAAGGGCGGCCACCGCGCGCATCAGCCGCCGGCCGAAGGTCTGGCCGCGGGCGGGCACACTATCATTGACGTTGGTGGCGCGGAATGTCGTATCGACCGCCGGCACCGGCAGCTGAGCGGATGGATCGGGAGCGGGAGCGGCGTGAGCAACGGCCTCCGAATGCTGCCGCGCCGCGGCGCGCAGAAGATCGGAGATCTCCGCATCTGATGGTGCGACCCGCACCTGATCGGACGGGATCACGACAAAGTCACGACGATCTTCGGCTGATTTTGGCTTCGCGCTGGCTTGCATTGGCCCTCCGTCTCCGGTCCCCACCGGCGAGTCACGTACAGCTTATCCCGAGCCCCAGACTTCACCCTGGTTTGACCAAACCAAGGCAATCCCGTGGAGAGGTTAAGGCCACATGTGGGCCACGGGCTTAGCCTATCGGTTTCAATCCAGCCTCGATCTCCGCCCGGCGCGGCTCAAGGAAGGGCGGCAGCGCAAGCTTTTCGCCCAACGTAGCCATCGGCTCGTCGGTGGCAAAACCCGGGCCGTCGGTGGCGATTTCGAACAGGATTCCGTTCGGCTCGCGGAAATAGAGGCTGCGGAAGTAGAAGCGATCGACCTCCCCGCTGTTGGGAATGCGAAGCTCGCCCAACCGCTGCGTCCAGGCGTGATATTGCGTCTCGTCGGGAGTACGAAAGGCCACGTGATGCACCCCGCCCGCGCCCTGCCGCGCCATGGCCCCGTCCTGCTCCGTCACATGCAGTTCGGCGGCAGGGCCCCCCTCGCCCATCGCAAACACCTGGACCTCGGCTTTCGCACCCGGCGCGGCGTAGCTGCGCACCTGCCGCATATTCATGACGGCCGTTAGCACGACCGCTGTGCGGGCGAGATCGTGCACACTCAGCACGATCGGACCAAGCCCTCGGATCTGATGTTCCGCCGGCACCGGGCTCTTGTCCCATGGCGACGCCGGACCCACCCCGCCATCGTCGATCAGCACCAGCCGCTGGCCCTCGCCGTCTTCGAACGGCAGCGTGAGCCGGCCATCGACCTCGGCGACCTCGCCGGTGTATGCGCCAGCCTGGCGCAGCCGGTCGTACCAGAAACCGAGGCTTTTCTTGCCCGAAACCCGCAAGGAGGTCGCGGAAATACTGTTGGTGCCGCGCCGCTCCGGCAGCGACGGAAAGTCGAAAAAGGTGAGATCAGTGCCGGGGTTGGCTTTACCGTCGGCGTAAAACAGATGATAGGCGCTGACGTCGTCCTGATTGACCGTCTTCTTGACCAGCCGCATGCCCAACAGACCGGTATAAAAGGCGAGATTCTCGCGCGGCTTCGCCGAAATCGCGGTCAGATGATGTATTCCGGTCAATTGCATGGCCCAGACCTGTCATTGCGGCGCTCCTTCACAGCCCCTCGCGGTTTGGGTGCGCACGCAGATGATGTAGGATATTTCGACAATTCCCGCCATTGCCGATTGCCTGAAGGCCGAACCTATGACCGGACATGTGACCGTCACCGATGAAGACGCCGTTCGTGTGATCAAGCTCGCCCGGCCGGAAAAGAAGAACGCGATCACCCAGGACATGTATCACAACATAAGCGCCGCGATCGACGCCGCACAGGGCGATGCTTCGATCCGCTGCCTCATCATTTCCGGCGAGGCGGGCGTCTTCACCGCCGGTAACGATCTGGAAGATTTTCTGAAAGACGGCACCTCGAATACCGGAACCCCGCGCGCCTCCAACGCGGGCAAATTCCTTCATTCGCTGGCCCACAACGCCAAGCCGATCGTCGCCGGCGTCGATGGGATTGCGATCGGGATCGGCACCACGATGCTGTTTCATTGTGATCAGGTGATCGCCAGCACCACAGCCACGTTCGCAACGCCCTTCATTCATCTCGGCCTGGTGCCGGAAGGCGCTTCCAGCCTGCTCGCGCCATGGCTGATGGGACATCAGCGCGCCTTTTCGATGCTGGTGATGGGACACAAGCTCAGCGCCGAAGAGGCCCGCTCCGCCGGGTTCGTCAATAAAGTCGTTGAGCCCGATCATCTGGAAGCCGAAGCGCGCAAGGTGGCGCGCGAGATCGCCGCCCTTCCGGCGGAAGCCGTTGCAGCCTCGCGAAAGCTTCTCAGGCACACGCCAGAAGACCTGATCCGCCGGATCGACCACGAAGGCGAACTCTTCCGCGAGCGGATGCGCTCGACGGAAGCCGTCGCGGCGTTCAAGGCCTTTTTCGCGCGCAAGAAATCTTGAGCGCCAAAACTTCGTGAAATCGTCGCGGCCGCCTTTTATGGTCGAACCATGAAACATTCGCTCGTATTGGCTTTCACCACCTTGACGCTGGTTGCGTCACCGCTGCCTGCCTCGGCGCAATCGGCGACCGTGGATTTGCGCATCCTCGCGATCAACGATTTCCACGGCTACCTTCGCGCGTCATCCGGCGGGATCAGGATCACCGATCCTAACGACAAGACCAGGAAGATCACGGTGCCGGCGGGCGGCGCCGAACATATGGCAACCCTCGTCAAAGAACTCAGCGCGGGCCACAAGAATACGATCTTCGTCGCCGCTGGCGATTTGATTGGCGCCAGCCCGTTTCTGTCGGCGATGTTCCACGACGAGCCGACGATCGAATCCCTCTCCATGATGGGGCTTGCGCTCGCTTCCGTCGGCAACCACGAATTCGACGAAGGCAAGGATGAACTGAAACGGATGCAGAATGGCGGCTGCCATCCGGTCGATAAATGCCAGGGGCCGCATCCCTTCCTGGGAGCAAAATTTCACTACCTGGCGGCCTCCACGGTCGAGACCGCGACCGGCAAGACGGTCTTTCCGCCCTACGAGATCAGGGAATTCGACGGCATTCCCGTGGCCTTCATAGGCCTGACCCTGAAGGGCACCTCGGGCATTATTTCGCCGGCAAGCAGCGCGGGTCTGGAATTTCACGATGAGGCGGAGACCGTGAATGCGCTGGTGCCTGAACTGAAGGCACGCGGCATTGAAGCCATCGTCGTCCTGATTCACGAAGGCGGCTATCCGACCGGCGACTATGATGAATGCCCAGCGATCTCCGGCGCCATCGTCGACATCGTCAAGAAATTCGATCCTGCCGTTGATCTCGTGATCAGCGGCCATACCCATCAACCCTATGTGTGCGAGATCGACGGGCGGCTCGTGACCTCGGCCGACAAATACGGCACGCTGGTCACCGCGATCGACGTCACGCTCGACACCAAGACCCGCGACATCGTCAGCGCGAAGGCCGATAACGTCATAGTCCGCAGCAACACGCTGCCTAAGGACGCGGAGCAAACCGCGCTGATTGAGTCTTACGAGAAACTCGCTGCTCCAATCGCCGATCGCCGTGCCGGATCGGTCACGGCCACACTCTCGCGTATGCCGAATGAGGCAGGCGAGAGCCCGCTTGGCGATATCGTTGCGGACGCGCAACTGGCCGCCACTGTGGCTGCGGCGAATGGCGGCGCGGTCGTTGCCTTCACCAATCCCGGCGGCCTGCGCGCCGATCTTGCGGCCAAGGACGATGGCGCGGTGACTTACGCCGACGTGTTTGCAAGCCAACCGTTCCGCAATCAGCTCGTTACGCTTACGCTCGCGGGTAACCAGCTCAAGACGATGCTGGAGCAACAGTGGCTGGATCCCAAGCGGCCAAGGATCCTGCAAGTCTCAAAGGGATTCAGCTATGCCTTTGACGATACCAAGCCCTTCGGCGAGCGTTTGATCGCGAGTTCCATGTCGCTGAACGGCGCGGCGATCGATCCCGCCAAAGGCTACCGTGTCACGGTGAACAATTATCTTTCGACCGGCGGCGACGGCTTTACGGCCTTGACGGAAGGCAGCGCGCAACAATTCGGCGTCTACGATGCGGACGCGCTCTACGCGTATATCCAGGCCAACAGCCCGGTCAGCCCGGTGCCTGCCGATCGCATCCACCGTTTGAATGAAGCGAAATAATCGGCCCCTTTCCTCGTTCGCCATCACCCCTTACATTGCGAGTTCCCCGAAAGCCGTGCTTCACGCGCAAAGGCAATACATGACGACGCTTCTTCTGACCCATCCGTCGACCCTGAATCATCTGACCCCGCCCGGACATCCCGAGCGGCCGGACCGGATTCGCGCGGTCGATGAAGTCCTCGGCGAGAGCCGCTTCGATCCGCTGGTGCGAGAACTCGCGCCGGAAGGCTCGCTCGATGTCGTCACGCTGTGCCACGATGAGCACTATGTCAGCGAATTGCGCCGCGTCGCGCCGACCAGCGGCTTGGTCTATCTCGACGGCGACACCTCGATGTCGCCCGGCACCTGGGAAGCGGTGATGCGTGGCGTCGGCGGCGCGGTCGCAGCTACGGACGCGATCATGTCGGGAAGGAACAGCAACGCTTTTGTCGCGATGCGTCCTCCCGGACATCACGCCGAAACCAACCGGCCGATGGGCTTTTGCTTCTTCGATCACGCTGCGATCGCGGCGCGCCACGCCCAGCGTAAATATGGCATCGGCCGCGCCGCCGTGGTGGATTTCGACGTCCATCACGGCAACGGCACCCAGGATATTTTCTGGGCCGACAAGTCCGTGATGTATTGCTCGACGCATCAGATGCCGCTGTTTCCAGGCACCGGCGCCAGCGGCGAACGCGGCGAGCACGACAACATCGTCAACGCGCCGCTCGCGCCCGAGGATGGCAGCGCGAAATTCCGCGCCGCCTTTGAGAACACGATCCTGCCCAACTTGAGCAAGTTCAGCCCCGAGCTCATCATCATCTCGGCGGGATTCGATGCGCATCATCGCGATCCCCTGGCTTCGCTTAACCTGAAGGCCGAAGACTTCGGATGGGTGACGCGAAAGCTGATGGATCTCGCCGATCGCACCGCGGGAGGCCGAATTGTCTCGGTACTCGAGGGCGGCTATGATCTCCAGGGACTGAAAGAATCGGTTGCAGCCCATGTCAGTGCCTTGATGGGTTCTGCATCTTAAAGGCCGCGCCGCTGCAATCGCTGACGCGCATCCGGGAAAATCAATATGGTCGAAAACGCCCAGGCGGACGTGAAGAAACTGAGCTTTGAGCGCGCGCTAGAGGAACTCGAATCGATCGTCAAGCGGCTTGAGGACGGCAAGGTGCCGCTGGAGGAGTCGGTTGCGATCTATGAGCGCGGCGAAGCCTTGAAACGGCGCTGCGAGGAATTGCTGCGCCAGGCAGAGGCGCGGGTCGACAAGATTACGACCGATGCCAGCGGACAGCCCACCGGCACCGAACCCCTCGACGTGCAGTAGCGCCGCCAGCGGCGAGCCCTGGCCGACCTCACTCCAATTTTGTCAGGTCCTTGCTGTTTGCATTGGGGCCTTGCGAAATGGTTAAGCCGTGTGGGCCATTTTTTGGAAATTAGCTCGAAATCGGCCTCGAAAACCGCTTATCGCCAGGCAATTCCGGGTTCCGTCGCCGTCGCGAGGGTTCCCGGTTCTACCCCAAGCGGTTGGCTTTGGCCGGCGCTTTAGTGTAAAGCCTGTGACGCTATGGGCTGACGAAGGCACTCGTTCGGCGTGTTCCTGGGACGTCAAGTGCTTAAAATAGCTCAGTAAATTGGTGGACAGGGTGGAACCGTCTGGGGTGATGCAAATCACATTGAACGATCCGGAGCGCGCCTAAGACTATCGATTGGGCCTTTGCCCAGTCATGAGGCATTCGGATCGAGGTCGCTTGCGCATCGTTTTTGCGCAACCCATTTCCCGTTGGGCCGTTGGTCCCGACTTTACAAAATTGGAATAACGCTGTGACCGCATTTAGTAAGACGCCGCTTCTCGACACGATCCGCACCCCGGACGATTTACGCCGGCTCAAGGTCGAACAAATTCGGCAAGTTGCCGACGAACTGCGTCAGGAAACCATCGATGCGGTTTCGGTGACCGGTGGTCATTTCGGCGCCGGTCTCGGCGTGGTCGAGTTGACCACCGCCCTGCATTACGTTTTCGACACGCCGCGCGACCGCCTGATCTGGGACGTCGGTCACCAGGCCTATCCGCACAAGATCCTCACCGGCCGGCGCGACCGGATTCGCACCTTGCGCACCGGAGGCGGACTCTCAGGCTTCACCAAACGAACCGAAAGCGATTACGATCCGTTCGGCGCCGCGCATTCCTCGACGTCGATTTCGGCCGGGCTCGGTATGGCCGTGGCGCGCGACCTTTCGGGCGGCAAAAACAACGTCATCGCCGTCATCGGCGACGGTGCGATGTCGGCGGGCATGGCCTATGAAGCCATGAACAACGCCGGCGCGATGAACTCCCGCCTGATCGTCATCCTCAACGACAACGACATGTCGATTGCACCGCCGGTCGGTGCGATGTCGGCCTATTTGTCGCGACTTTATTCCGGCAAGACCTACCGCACGCTGCGCGAGGCCGCCAAGCAGCTGGGCAAGCATCTGCCAAAGATCATCTCCAACCGAGCCAATCGCGTCGAGGAATATTCCCGCGGCTTTATGATGGACGGCGGCACGCTGTTCGAGGAACTCGGCTTCTACTATGTCGGCCCGATCGACGGTCACAACCTCGATCACCTGCTGCCGGTGTTGCGCAACGTCCGCGACATGGAGACAGGCCCGATCCTGGTCCATGTCGTGACCCAAAAGGGCAAAGGTTATGCGCCGGCGGAAGCCTCGGCCGACAAATATCATGCCGTCGTCAAGTTCGACGTCGCCACCGGCGCCCAGGCCAAAGCCAAGCCGAATGCGCCGTCCTATCAAAACGTGTTCGGCCAGAGCCTGGTCAAGGAGGCGCAGAAAGACGACAAGATCGTCGGCATCACCGCCGCCATGCCATCGGGCACCGGGATCGACATCTTCACCAAGGCATTTCCCAAGCGCTCCTTCGATGTCGGCATTGCCGAGCAGCATGCGGTGACTTTCGCCGCCGGCCTTGCCACCGAAGGCTACAAGCCGTTCTGCGCCATCTATTCGACCTTCCTGCAACGCGGTTACGACCAGGTCGTCCACGACGTGGCGATCCAGAGCCTGCCGGTGCGTTTTGCGATCGATCGCGCCGGGTTGGTCGGTGCCGATGGCGCCACCCATGCCGGCTCATTCGACAACGCTTATCTCGGCTGCCTGCCCAACTTCGTGATCATGGCGGCTTCCGATGAGGCCGAGCTGGTGCACATGGTGGCGACGCAGGTGGCGATCAACGACCGCCCGAGCGCGGTGCGTTATCCGCGCGGCGAAGGCCGCGGCATCGATATGCCCGAGGTCGGCATCCCGCTCGAAATCGGCAAGGGCCGCATTGTCCGCCAGGGCAGCAAGATCGCGCTATTGTCATTCGGCACGCGCCTTGCCGAATGCGAAAAGGCGGCAGATGAACTCGCCGCGCACGGGCTTTCGACCACCATTGCCGATGCCCGCTTCATGAAGCCGCTCGACGTCGAGATGGTCCTGAAGCTCGCACGCGAGCACGAAATCCTTCTCACGATCGAAGAGGGCTCGATCGGCGGTTTCGGCTCCCACGTCATGCAGACGCTGGCCGAACATGGCATGCTCGACGGCGGTTTGCGGATGCGCTCGATGGTGCTACCGGACGAATTCCTCGATCACGACTCGCCGAACGCGATGTATGCGCGCTCGGGACTCGACGCCAAGGGCATCGTGGCCAAGGTGTTCGAGACGCTCGGCAAGGACGTCAAGACCGAGACCGTGAAGCTCGCCTGATCGGCTTCCGGCCAGAACAACGACCGCGCTCGTCCAAAAATTGAAATAGACCAAAATAGCAACCCGTGCGAATATATTTCGCGCGGGTTTTTTGCACATTTGATCCGTCGGTTTCACGCCAATCAATGAGATCACATGCCAACAGAACAGAACGCACAGATTTTAGGCTCAATGCGCGAGTTTCTGCGCGCTAGCCGCGGCAAAAGCCAACGGCACATCCTTGAGACCTTCCTTCAAGAAATCATCCATGCTGGCCACTTTTCGCAGGCCGGCTCTATCCTGACCCACTTCCCTGAAGACAAGAAGCTGCGACTTTTCAATCCGGATAATTTCCTGGTCAAGCACGGCTATCTGCGTGCAGACGAGCCGTGGCAAGCCGAATTCCGCTATGGTGAGGGAGTTGCGGGAAAGGTCTTTGTGCGGCGTGAAGGCAAACTCGTAATCGATATAACCAAAGAACCCGATTTTACGACCGTCGAAGGCCAAGTTCCGATCCGAAGCATGATTTGTGTTCCGATCGTCCTGGACGATCGTAGCGAACCATTCGGCGTCGCATCCTTTCACAATTACGATGCGGACAGATTGTTTTCAGAAGCGGCGAAAGACCAGGCCGAAATCTACACGAACGTGCTTGGGCTAGCGCTCGCCGCGGCGAGCGAAAAGCTTGACCGGAGACGGCCGGGCCAGCGTCGCGTATTCATTGGCTGCGCGTCCGAAGATATCGACGTCGCACGGAAGATTCAAAAACAGCTTGATCGCGAGGCGCTCGTCCAGATTTGGGATCAGGGCGTCTTCAAAGCGGGCGGCTACGTGCTCGAAACGCTACTCCGGCTGGTTAAAGAAATTGATTTCGCAATCTTCTTGCTGACACCGAGAGATATCATCGAGTTTCGAGGTAAAAAACACTTGGTCGCGCGCGATAACGTCCTCTTCGAAGCGGGACTTTTTTACAGCCAATTGGGACGACACAGGACATTCCTGGTTGTACCCAGGGCCGAGGATTTAAAACTGCCGAGCGATTTAGAAGGTCTTATACACCTGACATATACTGCGCCGGAAAATTGGTCGGACATTGCCTCGGCCCTTGGCCCAATTTGCAGCGACATCATCGACGCACTTCGGAGTCCATTGCCAACAATTGTATGATCTTGGAATATCTGCATAGTGTGCAGGAGATGTCCTCTCCGCGCAAACGCATCGATTTGCTGCTGGTCGAACGCGGCCTGTTCGAAAGCCGGGCGCGGGCGCAGGCTGCGATCGAAGCCGGTCTCGTTTCCGCCAACTACAAACCGGTGCTCAAGGCCTCCGATACGATTTCCCCCGATGCTGTATTGCAGGCGCAGCCGGCGCATCCCTTCGTCTCGCGCGGCGGCGTCAAGCTCACCGGCGCGCTGGAGCAATATCCGATCGATATTGAAGATCACGTCTGTCTCGACGTCGGCGCCTCGACTGGCGGTTTCACGGAAGTGCTGCTCGCCAATGGCGCCAGCGTGGTTTTCGCCATCGACGTCGGGCGTGGGCAATTGCACCCCTCCCTGCACGATCATCCCAGGATCGTTTCGATGGAAGAGACCGACATCCGTGAGCTGGAGGGCAAGCGTCTTCCGGCGCGGCCCGACATCGCGGTCATCGACGTCAGCTTCATTTCGCTGAAAGCGGTGCTTCCGGTCGCATTGTCGCTCGCAGCCGCGCCGATGCACCTTCTGGCGCTGATCAAGCCGCAGTTTGAAGCACCCCGCAAACATTCCAAACGTGGAATCATCCGCGATGCCGCCGTGCATCAGGACGTCTGCGACGAAATCGCGGCTTTCGTGGCCTCGCTTGGATGCAGGGATATCCGGGTCTTTCCCTCCCCGATCACCGGCGGGGACGGCAACATCGAATTCTTCATCGGCGCGCGTCGTGGTTGAACGCCTCCTCATCGATCATGTCGGTCATCTCGGCGACGGCGTCGCGCTGATCGAAGGACGAAGCCTCTTTGTCCCCTATACGCTCGGCGGCGAGATGGCCGAGGTTACGGCCGCATCGGGTCATCATCCGGACCGGCGGCAATTGGTGCGGATCGAACAGGCGAGCCCGGAACGTATCGAACCGCTATGTCCGCATTTCGGCATATGCGGCGGCTGCGCCATCCAGCACTGGGAAACCGAACGCTACCGCACCTGGAAGCACGACCTCGCCACCGCGACACTCGCGCAGGCAAAAATCGACTGCGAGGTCGCATCCCTGATCGACGCCCATGGCAAAGGCCGCCGCCGGATCACCTTGCATGGGCGCAAGGGTACCCATGACGTGCTCAAGGTCGGTTTTGCCGCGGCGCAGTCGCATGATGTCATCCCGATCGATCGCTGCCCGATCCTCGATCCCGGCCTGGGTGGCGCGCTGGAGGCAGCCTGGGCGCTCACTGAGCCCCTGATCGGGATCGGCAAACCGCTCGATATCCAGGTCACCGCGACCGATGGCGGCCTCGACGTCGATATCAGGGGTTCCGGCCCATTACCGGCTTCCGCTATCGCGGCGCTGTCGCAGATTGCGGCCGAGCACAATGTCGCGCGGCTGACGCGGCACGGCGAACTCGTGCTGATGCGCCGGGCGCCAGGCGTGACGATGGGCAAAGCGCGGGTGATCCTGCCGCCGGCCTCCTTCCTCCAGGCAACCGTCGCCGGTGAAGAAACGCTGGCCGCGCTCGTCTCACAACATTGCGGGCGGGCCAAACATATCGCCGATCTGTTTTGCGGCGTGGGTCCCTTTGCTCTTCGCCTCGCCGAGAAATCGCGGGTATCGGCCTATGACAGCGACGCAGGTGCGATCGCGTCCTTGCAAAAAGCGGTAACCTCGACATCGGGATTGAAGCCGGTCAGGGCCGAGACCCGCGATCTGTTTCGCCGTCCGCTCGTGACGGAAGAATTGCGCGACTTCGATGCCGTCGTGTTCGACCCGCCGCGGCAAGGCGCACAGGCCCAGGCCGAAAGGCTCGCAGCCAGCAAGGTACCAGCGGTGATCGCGGTTTCGTGCAATGCCGCAACTTTTGCCCGCGACGCGCGCATCCTGATCGACGGCGGCTACAAGATCGAGGGCGTCACCCCTGTTGACCAGTTTCGGCACACGCCGCACGTCGAATTGGTGGCGCGGTTTGGACGATGACCTTATGAACGGGCCTACGCCGCCCTGACGGTTCGAAGGAAACTCTCCACCTGGCTCTTGAGGCGGTTGGTCTCATCGGTGAGTGATCTTGCCGCGGCCAGAACCTGCGAGGAGGCGCCGCCAGTCTCAGTAGCTCCGCTTTTGACTTCCGCGATATTGGCGGAAACTTCCGACGTGCCGGCGGCCGCCTGCTGAACGTTCCGGGCAATTTCTTGTGTCGCGGCGCCCTGCTCTTCAATGGCCGAGGCAATGCCGGCAGAGATTTCTGCGATCCTGCCGATCACCTCGCCGATTTCCCTCATATTGGCGACGGATTCCTGCGTCGCCGACTGAATGCTGGTGATCTGCTGGCCGATTTCAGCGGTTGCCTTTGCCGTCTGCTCGGCCAATGCCTTGACCTCGGCTGCGACTACAGCAAAGCCGCGGCCGGACTCTCCGGCGCGAGCGGCCTCGATGGTCGCATTGAGCGCCAGAAGATTCGTCTGACCGGCGATGCTGTTGATCAATTCGACCACATCTCCGATCTTGGCCGACGCCTGCGACAGCGAATTGATCCGTTCGTCGGCGCTGTGCGCCTTTTGCACGGCATCGCCGGCAATCCGCGCGGCTTCCTGCACCTGCCGGCTGATTTCGTCGACGGAGGACGCCATTTCTTCGCTGGCTGACGCGACCGACTGAACGTTGACGGTTGCTTCCTCGGAAGCCGACGAAACCGTGTTCGAAAGCCGCTGGTTTTTGTCGGCGACCTCGCTTAGTGAGGTCGCGGAGACCTCAAGCCGGGTTGCCGCCGACGACACCAGTTCGATGACCTCGCCAACGGCGGTCTCGAAGCTGTCCGCAAGTTTCTCCATATCAGCCTTGCGCCGCCTCTCGACCGCCTGCTTCTGCTCGTCCTGCTCCAAGCGCAGCCGCCCGGCCTCCGCCATATTGTTCTTGAAGACTTCGACTGCCTTAGCCATATCGCCAATTTCGTTCTGGCTGTCGCGCGCCGGCACGTCGATCGAGAGGTCGCCCGATGCGAGCCTGGTCATCGCATCGGTCATTGCATGGATCGGCGGCACGATCGCACGCGACGTCAGGAAACCGATTATGGCAGCAAGCAAAATGCCGACGACGAGCAGAGCCCATTCGACAAACGTCAAGAGACTGATGCTGTCGAGCGCTTCGTGCGATTCCCGCGCCAGCATCTCTTTCTGAAACGCCTTGATGCCACCTGACCGTGATCCGTCAGCACCCTTCTCACCCTCGAGCAGATTCAGTATTTTTGCTACGTGGGGCGCTGCTTCCGTGGCTAGAATATGGGCAGGCATATTCCAGGAATCGGAGTCGCGGACCGCAAACATCTTCTCCGACAACGGCGCGAACGCGGCATAAGCCACGCTGAATACCTCGAAGTTTTTCTCTTCGCCTTCCGTGAGCAGCGCGGTTCGCGATTTGAAAGCGGCATTAGCCGTTTCAAAGATTTTCCAATAACGGGCGAATTGCTCTTTGGCAGGCTTGTCGGCGTTGATAACATAGACGCGAAGCTGCGCGGTCGCCGCCGCCATGTTGCCGCGCATGTCGGCCATCTGCTTGAGCAGCGTCTTGCGTTCCGCCGTCGCCTCGAGGGTTTCCTCCTCGTTGATCATCTTGGTGAGGGAAACCATCATCGAGTCGATGCGTGACGAGGCCTCCGTCATAAGCTTTGCGGCCGGAAACGCATCGGGCGTGAACGCGATCGCTTCAGCCTTGTCCTGGCCGGCACGGAACTCATCAAGCAGGGTCTTGACCTGCTCCCACTTCCGCTTGTTCTCGGTATTGGTCAGGCGCTCCGCAAGCCTGTCGAATTCGGCGCGGCTAAGATCCAACTCTTTCCACGTCGCGGCGCGATCGAGTTTGAATTGCGGATTTCCGCTCTGCAGGTAGCCGCGCAATGCCGCCAGCGTCGAATAGATGTCGCCGACCAGTTCGGTACTGTTCAGCGCAATCGGCGTTCGCATTTCGACCATCCGCTCCAGGAGGACCGAAACGCCGACGACCGTATGCACGGTGTAGCCAACCGCCGCGGCAAGAACGATGCCGACCGCTATGAACCCAGCGATCAGGCGGCCGCGAATACGCAAATGAACGAGCGACAAACCCATTCTCCCTTTGAAATTATGCTGGAAATCCCTCCTCTTTAGCTTTCAGGCAATACGGTTACTATTTGATTGATCTGGCCAAGAATAGAGGCAAAACATGCTGAACAAGCATCCATAAGATGCACCCAACGTAGCACTTCGTGCGTTGCGTGTAGGCGCACGCTCAAAACGCCAAGGTATGAAAAGGCATGAATCGGATTTAAGTCATGAATCGGGTTTGACGCGGGGCGTTCGCCTTTCAGCGCCCCCACCTGTCCTGCCACATCTTTTCGCCGATCAGGCAGTGGACCCGCGGCTCCTTCTCGGCCACCAGGATGACGGGGCGTTCCGGCATGCGTGTGGCAACTTCGAGCAGAAGCTTGGTCCGGATCGCTTCCTTGAATTTCTCGCGGTCCTTGATCGGCACCACGAATGAGCCGGGACCACCGATCACGCAGTCTTCGTAGTACCAATCGAGATTTTCGATATCCATGGTCGAGTAGGAAGGGTCCTTCACCATGATCGGCAGGCCGTTGATGACAATTCCCTTGGAGACTGCCTCATCGCGCGCAGGCGTGACCGGTGCGCCATTATTGTTGGCACCATCGCCGGAGATGTCGATGACGCGCCTCAGTCCGGGATACGGGTTGCTCTCAAACAGCGGCATCGCAAAATAGATCGCCCCGGAAATGGACGTGCGCGAGGCGCGGCGGATCGGTGTCTTCAGGATTTCGTCGGCAACCGCATCCGCGGTTTCCGGGCCATCGATGACGCGCCAGGGAATGATGATCTTCTGGTCGTTCGACGCCGCCCATTCGAAATAGGTCACCGAAATCTTGCCGTTGGGCAGCGCCTTCAACGCCTGGAGGAATTCCTTCGAGACGATTGCCTGCGCGTAACCCTCGCGCTGCACCGCCAATTCATCCATGTCCATCGAGTAGGAGACGTCGACGGCGAGCACGAGCTCGACGTCGACCACAGGCTGCGCCTTGTCCGCCGATCGCACCTCCGGCCGAAAACGCGCGTCCGGCGCGGCGACTCCCGCGACGTCGCTTGCGGTGATCGCGCTTGCGACCAGCACCGCCCCGATCGAGACATACCAGCGCATCAGCGGCCCTCCCGTCGTGTAATGCGATGTTGACACGCAAAGTGGCCGACGAAAAGGCGGAACATCATGCAGTGTTCACATTCCGGTTAGCTGCAAGCCGGTGCAATTTGCGTCGCTAGCTCACTCTAGTACCCGGAATCATTGATCCGCGAAACGTGCTTTGAGACGTTTTTGGTGGACTTGGGACTTGGTCCAGACGAACGGTTTGGCGTCGGCGTTGTAGTCATTAATGAATGCATCGATGTGCTCTCT
>Ga0208193_1000460_pt1 | contig 22286 bp, 20 predicted proteins | sample June2015DPH_17_2_FD_184716 | JGI IMG/M metagenome (GOLD analysis project Ga0208193, IMG submission 184716) | Peatland microbial communities from SPRUCE experiment site at the Marcell Experimental Forest, Minnesota, USA - June2015DPH_17_10... | ecosystem: Environmental > Terrestrial > Soil >... | reverse complement strand
GGACTGGCGCATCATTCCGGCCGACCCCGTGACGCAGTCGAGGCGGGTGTAGGTGCCCATTTCCAGGATGGTCGGGATGCCGCGGCCTTCCTCGCCCATGAGATGCGCCCACGCGTCGATGAACTCGACTTCCGAGGACGCATTGGAGCGGTTGCCGAGCTTGTCCTTCAGACGCTGGATGTAAATGCCGTTGAGCGTGCCGTCCGGCAGCCGCCGCGGCATGAAGAAGCACGACAGGCCGCGGTCGGTCTGTGCGAGCACCAAATGCGCGTCGCATTGCGGCGCTGAGAAAAACCATTTGTGCCCGGTGATGCGGTAGGAACCATCGGCCGAGCGCACCGCTCGGGTGGTGTTTGCGCGCACGTCCGAACCCCCCTGTTTCTCCGTCATGCCCATGCCGACGAGACCGCCGCGCTTGTGTTCGATGGGGATGTCTCGCGAGTCGTACTCACGCGTGAGAAGTCGAGGCACCCAGTCACGTTCCAACCACGCGTCCCGGCGCATGGCTGCAATCGCGCCGTACGTCATGGTGGTCGGGCAGAGCGTGCCGCACTCCACCTGCGCCTGCAGCAGATAGCCCGCGGCTCGCGCCACATGTGCGCCGGGAACTGCGCGACCGTCCACCCGGACCCAGGGCCCGGAGTGGTAACCCCGCGCCGCGATGCCCTGCATCAGGGTATGCCATGAGGGATGGAATTCGACGGCGTCGATGCGCTCGCCCCGTCCATCGAAGGTGTGCAAAATCGGCGGATTCCGATTCGCGAGGCGGCCATCCTCGAAGACAGCCGCCGTGCCGAGAGCGGCACCGGCGCCCGCCAGCTCGGCGGCAGCGTCTCCGGCGCCTTCGCGCTGCACGGCTTCCCGCAGCGCAAGATCGGCGGCAAAGAGGTTGTAGTCCGTCAGCGGCGGTGTCTGATTGATAACCGTATGGGTGGGGGAAGCATGTTCCATGGCGGGCTCGCTCGACCGAATGCACCGGCGCTCTTGGCGGGTTCGATCTTAATATGGAACTTGCCCCCGCGGGCACTATTGCGGCGAACGCGGTATCAATGCTAGATTCGGCCCCAATGCGCGCTCCTGCCTGCAAGCTGTTTAGAACCTCCCGCGGCTCTCCGCTGCTGGGTTCGCATGCTCTGCTGCTGCGCCGCTAGGCGCCACATACCTCGCGCCATCGGTCGGCGCTTACAAGACCGGAAAAATCTCAAAGTCGCGCCAGGAATTCAATGGCGCTCGAGATCAACCGCAGCCCATAGCCAGTGAGAGAAGACCATGTTGCGTAATCCGTCGACCAAGTACCCTGCATTTCCCCCCATTGATATTGCCGATCGGACCTGGCCGGGCCGGGTCATCACCGCACCTCCGACGTGGTGCAGCGTCGATTTGCGCGACGGCAACCAGGCCCTGATCGAACCCATGGACGGCGCCCGCAAGCGCCGCATGTTCGACATGCTGGTCAAAATAGGCTTCAAGGAAATCGAAGTCGGATTTCCCGCCGCCTCGCAAACCGATTTCGACTTCGTGCGCGAAATCATCGAGCGGGATCTGGTTCCGGACGATGTGACCATCCAGGTGCTCACCCAGGCACGCCCCGAACTCATCGCCCGCACCTATGAGTCCCTCAAAGGTGCGCGCCGCGCCATAGTGCATGTATATAACTCGACCTCCGCGGCTCAGCGCCGCGTGGTGTTTCGTTTGGACCGCGCCGGTATCGTCGATATCGCCGTGCGCGGCGCCGAGGCCGTGCGCGAGCACGCGCTGCGCGATCGAAGCACTGAATGGATATTTCAATACAGTCCCGAGAGTTTCACGGGCACGGAATTGGACTTTGCGGTCGAGATTTGCGATGCCGTCAACGCCGTATGGGAGCCCACTCCGCAGCACCCCAGTATTCTGAATCTGCCGGCCACGGTTGAAATGGCAACGCCCAATGTCTATGCCGATCAAATCGAATGGTTTCTGCGCCACATTGACCGGCGTGATTCACTGATCTTGAGCGTGCATCCGCACAACGATCGCGGCACGGCGGTGGCCGCCGCGGAGTTGGCGGTCATGGCCGGCGCAGAGCGCATCGAGGGCACGCTATTCGGTAACGGTGAGCGCACCGGCAATGTCGACATCGTCACGTTAGCCCTTAATATTTATTCGCAAGGCATTGATCCAAAACTAGATTTCTCGAATATAAACGAGGCCGCGCGCTGCGCCGAAACCTGTAATCAATTGCCCATCCACCCGCGCCATCCCTACGTGGGCGACCTGGTGTTCACGGCGTTCTCGGGGTCCCACCAGGACGCGATCAAAAAGGGCCTCGCCGCAAGAAGTGATACGGATATATGGGACGTTCCTTACCTACCCATCGATCCATCCGATCTTGGCCGCTCCTACGATTCCATCATTCGGGTCAACAGTCAGTCCGGCAAGGGCGGGGTGGCGTATCTGCTCGAGCGCGACTATCAGTTGGTGATGCCGCGCCGGCTGCAAATCGAATTCAGCCAGGTCGTACAAGCGGCTGCAGATATCACGGGTAAAGAATTGACTTCGCAAGAGTTATGGGCGCTCTTTGAGAGTGAGTATCTCGAGCCGCGTGCCCCCTACGTATATCGATCCCACCAGCTGGCGGCATCCACGGATGGCGCGGACAGCGAGCGCATCACCGTCCAGGTCGAGAATGATGGCCGGCTCGAGACCTGGCATGGCCAGGGATCCGGACCCATCGATGCCATGGTCAAGGCCATCGCACTGCCTTTCGATGTACTCTCGTATGAAGAGCACTCTCGCGGCCAGGGTAGTGGGGCCAAAGCTGTGTCTTACATCGAGATTACAACCCGATCACGCCGCACCTTGTTTGGGGCCGGTATGCACCCCAATATCATTACTGCCTCGCTGCTGGCGATATTCTCGGCGGTGAACCGGGCGGTCGCTCAGCGGGCGTTGCCGGTACGGGCCGATACGGTGCGCACCGGCACCTGAGCCGTGGCGGGCCGCTCGAGGGTGAAAAGCGCGCTCGGCAGCCTGATTTTGCCGCGCTAGTTGAATGGCGGGCAGAATCGGCTATAGTGCGCAGCTTCGGCCGTTGGGCTGATTGATCCTATTGATTTCAAGGGCTTTTCTCAAACAATGAGTGAACGCGAAGACGAACATTTTGATATCGACGACGAGTTTCTCGGGGAAGCCGAAGAATCGCATGACTTCGATCCCCTTTTGGAGCGTACCGAAAGGCGCCCCAAAGCAGCTGCTGTGGGCAAACGCGGCAAAGCGGCTTGGAGCCGAGTGGAAGACGTACTCGCCGAACGCCAGTTAGAAAAAGAACTGCGCGACATCTTCGAAGACGATTAGCCATACCGGCGCCGTTCCGCGAGCTCTGCCTTAGCGGGAGCAGAGCGGTTGGGCGCCCCGGAATCGAAATCCTATGTTCGATGCTCACTGTGCCGGAAGATAATCGAACCTGGGTTGTGCTCAAATTCGGCGGCACCAGCGTGTCGTCCGTTGCCAATTGGCACAATATCGCCGACATCGTCCGGGCCCGCATCGCCGCCTCCTTCAGACCGGTCATCGTTCATTCCGCACTCTCCGGCATCACGGATCGACTCGAGTCGCTTCTGGCGGCGGCCGCCAGCGGTACGCACTCGCCGGTTCTCGAGCAAATCGATGCCAGGCACCGAGATCTTGCGCGCGCACTAGGTGTAGTGCCCGGCCTGCTCTTCGAGGGTTTCATGGAGGATCTGCGGCGGATGGCGGACGCGGCGGCCCGCACCCGCGAGGTGAGCGATGGCCTTCGTGCGCGCGTAATGGCCATGGGCGAACTGCTCGCGACTGCACTGGGCGCGGCGTTCCTGAACGCCCAGGGAATCGGCACTGCGTGGGTGGATGCACGTCAGGTGCTGCGGGCGGACACGCGTCCCGGCGCCACGCTCAAGTCCAGCCTGCTGTCGGCGACCTGCGATTTCGCGCCGGATGAGCCCTTGCAGCAACAGTGGCGCGCGCTCGATCAAGTGGTGATTACCCAAGGTTTCATTGCAGCAAACGCTGCCGGCGAGACGGTGCTGCTGGGCCGCGGCGGATCGGATACATCCGGGGCGTATTTTGCGGCCAAATTGAGCGCGGCGCGACTCGAGATCTGGACCGACGTTCCCGGTATGTTCAGCGCCAATCCGCGCTCCGTACCGACGGCGCGGCTGTTGCGCGCATTGCACTACGACGAGGCTCAGGAAATCGCCAGCAACGGCGCGAAAGTGCTGCATCCGCGCTGCGTGCTGCCGGTCCGGCAGTATGGGATTCCGCTGCATGTGTACGCCACTCAGGCACCGGGACTGGAAGGTACCATCGTCTCTACGAACGTCGCGGGCAGTGCAGCCCAGGTCAAGGCGATTGCAATAAAAAAGGGCATCACGCTGGTCTCGATGGAAAGTCCCGGCATGTGGCACCAGGTGGGTTTTCTGGCGGACGCATTTCAGATTTTCAAGCAAGAGGGCTTGTCGGTCGATCTGGTTTCCACCTCCGAGACGAATGTCACCGTCTCTTTGGACCCCACCGCCAATACCTTGGACGCCGCTGCGCTCGATCGTCTGACCTCGGCCCTCGGCGAATTGTGCCGCGTCGAAATACTCGGGCCGTGTGCTTCCTTGAGCTTGTTGGGCCATAACATTCGCGGGATCCTGCACGAATTGGGGTCGGCCTTCGAACTGTTCCAGGACCAGAAGATTTACCTGGTGACTCAGGCCGCCAACGATCTGAACTTCACCTTCGTCATCGACGAATCCCAGGGCGACCGCCTGGTGCAGCAGCTGCACGAGCGCCTGATTCAGGGCATCGGTTCGGACACGGTTCTGGGGCCCACCTGGCAGCAGCTGTTCGCCGAAGAGAAACGCGCCGCGCCCTCGAAGAACTGGTGGGAACATCCGTACAAGCGCCGGCGCTTGATCGACATCGCCAAGCGTGAGTCGGCGGCTTTCGTATACGACCCGGAGACCCTGGATACCGCCATCTCGGCGGTGCAAGGCGTGAGCTCCGTGAGGCGCTGGGCGTATGCGATGAAGGCCAATTGGCACCCGGAGATACTGCGGCGGGTGTACGCCGCCGGCCTGACCTTGGAGTGCGTATCGCAAGGCGAGCTCGAGCATGCCTTCGCCTCGGTGCCCGCTCTGGATCCCGAGCGCGTACTATTCACCCCGAATTTCGCGCCGCGCGCCGAATACCAGTACGGTTTCGCCAAGGGCGTGCGCGTGACCTTGGACAATCTGCACCCGCTCAAAGCATGGCCGGAGATGTTCCACGGCAAGGATATTTTCCTGCGCATCGATCCGGGATTCGGCCGCGGTCATCACAGCCACGTGCGCACCGGCGGCGTCCACTCGAAGTTCGGAGTGCCGCTGAGCGAGGCCGATGAATTGGTCGCGTTGACGAACAAGGCCGGCGCACGGGTGACCGGGCTGCACGCGCATACGGGCAGCGGAGTCTTCAACGTGGACAATTGGACCGAGACCGGCACGCTGCTGTCGGAACTGGCGGTACGATTTCCGCTGGTCACGGTGGTGGATCTGGGCGGCGGAATCGGTGTTCCCGAGCAATTGGGGCACAGCGAAATCGATTTGAGCGCCCTCGACCGCGGCGTCGCCGGGCTGGCGAAGCGCTTTCCGCACATCGAGTTCTGGATGGAGCCCGGCCGCTTCTTGGTGGCCAAGGCGGGCGTGCTGGTGGCGTTGGTGACCCAATTGAAAGGCAAGGCCGATGTTCATTATGTGGGCGTCGCGACCGGCATGAATTCCCTGATCCGCCCCGCGCTCTACGGGGCGCATCACGATATCCGCAATCTGACGCGGCTCGACGAGCCGATGAGCCACCGGGTCACCGTGGTGGGCCCGATCTGCGAGAGCGCGGATCAGCTCGGCGTGGACCGGTGGCTGCCGCGGACCGAAGAGGGAGACGTGCTTCTCATCGCGACCTGCGGAGCCTACGGCTACGCCATGTCTTCGAATTATAATCTGCGGCCTCCGGCGGCTGAGTTTATGATCGACGCATGAAACAGATCGGCATCATCGGTTGGCGCGGCATGGTGGGTTCGGTGCTTCTCGACAGAATGATCGAGGAGAAAGACTTCGATCTCGTCACGCCGGTTTTTTTCAGCACCTCGCAGGCAGGAGCGCCGGCTCCCGAACTCGGCGCCGCCCCGCGGGACTCCAATGTGCAGCAGGCCACGGTGCAGGACGCCAACGACATCGCGGCGCTCGCCAAGCTGCCCATTCTGATCAGCACCCAAGGCGGCGACTACACCCAGGCCATCCATCCGCGTCTGCGCGCGGCGGGGTGGCAGGGCTATTGGATCGATGCCGCTTCCGCCCTGCGCATGCAGGAGGACGCGGTCATCGTCCTCGATCCGGTCAATTTGCCGGTCATGCAGGCGGCTCGCGAACGGGGGATACGGGATTTCATCGGCGGCAATTGCACCGTATCGCTCATGTTGATGGCGGTGGGAGGATTGCTGCGTGCAGGCCTGGTCGAATGGATCACGGCCATGACCTATCAGTCGGCATCCGGCGCCGGCGCGAAACACATGCGCGAATTGCTGGAACAGATGGGCGCCTTGCACCGCTCGGCATTCCCGCTGCTGCAGAGCGAGGCTTCCGGAATTCTCGATATCGATCGCGCCGTCGGCAAGGAAATGGCGAGCCCGGGATTTCCCCGGGAGCAGTTCGGCGTGCCGCTGGCGGCAAGCCTGATACCCTGGATCGACAAGGATCTGGGCAACGGCCAGAGCCGCGAGGAATGGAAGGCGGGCGCCGAAGCGAACAAGATCATGGGCTCGGAGGCGAATCCGGTGCCGGTCGAAGGCATATGCGTGAGGGTGAGCGCAATGCGCTGCCACTCGCAGGCGCTGACGATCAAGCTGAAGCGGGACTTGCCGCTGGCGGAGATCGAGCGGTTGATCTCCAGCTCCAATCCCTGGGTGCGTGTGGTACCCAATGACCGCGAGTCCTCGATCCGCGAGCTCTCGCCCGCCGCGGTCAGCGGCGGATTGAATATCCCCATCGGCCGTTTGCGCAAGCTCGCCATGGGCGGGGAATACCTCTCCGCGTTCACGGTGGGCGATCAGCTGCTATGGGGGGCGGCGGAGCCCCTGCGCCGGACTATGCGGTTCCTGCTTCCGTATGCGTGAGCAGGTGAATCGGCACCGGCTTGACGCGCCAAATATCGGCGCAGTATTCGCGAATGGTACGATCGGATGAAAACCTGCCGCTGCGCGCGGTGTTGAGAATGGACATGCGCGTCCAGTGCTCGGCGTCGCCGTAGGCCTCGGCCACCTTGGCCTGGCACTCGACATAGGACTGATAGTCCGCAAGCACCAGGTAGGGATCATGATGCAGCAGCCCGTCCAACAGCGGGCGAAACAGTTCAGTATCGCCGCGGGTGAAAAGGCCGCTGCGGAAGAGGTCGATCACTTCGCGCAGCCCCGGATTGGCGTTGTAATAGTCCATCGGCCGGTAGCCCTGGGTCTTCAAGGCATATACTTCCGGCGCATTCAGCCCGAATAGAAAGAAATTGTCCGCGCCGACTTCCTCGCGGATCTCGATGTTGGCCCCGTCGAGCGTGCCGACCGTGATCGCACCGTTCATCGAGAACTTCATGTTGCCGGTGCCGGACGCTTCCTTGCCGGCGGTGGAGATCTGTTCCGATAGATCCGCGGCCGGATACACCCGCTGGCCGTTGGTCACGTTGAAGTTGGGTAGGAACACCACTTTCAGACGGTCCCGGACGTCCGGGTCCCGATTGACGACATCGCCCACGGCGGTGATCAATTTGATCATCAGTTTGGCGAGCTGATATCCCGGCGCCGCCTTGCCGCCGAATATGAACGTGCGCGGCTCAACCTCCGTCGCGGGATTCGACTTGATGCCGTGATAAAGCGATACGATGTGCAGCACTTTCAGGTGCTGCCTCTTGTATTCATGGATGCGCTTCACCAAAACATCGAACATGGAACGTGGATCGACGACTATGCCGGTGCGCTGCAAAGCGAGGGCGGCGAATTCCCGCTTGTTGTGCTGCTTGATCTCGCGCCACCGGGCGCGAAATTCCGGGTTCTCGGCCAGCGGCTCCAGTGCCCGGAGCTGCGCGAGGTCCTTGATCCAGCCCGCACCGATATGTTCGGTAATTAGTTCCGATAATTTCGGATTCGACAGCACCATCCAGCGCCTCGGCGTCACGCCGTTGGTCTTATTGCTGAACTTCTGCGGCCACAGTTCGTAGAAATCCTTCAGCAAGTCGCGCTTGAGCAATTCCGAATGCAGCTCGGCGACACCGTTGATCGCATGGCTGCCCACGCAGGCCAGGTGCGCCATTCGCACGTAGCGTTCGCCGGTCTCGTCGATCAGCGACAGACGGACGATCCGCGCCTCGTCGCCCAGAAAGCGCATGCGGACTTCCGCGAGGAATTGCGCGTTGATTTCCTGGATGATCTGCAGGTGCCGCGGCAATACCCGGCCGAACACTTCCAGCGGCCAGCGCTCCAAGGCTTCCGGCAGCAGCGTGTGATTGGTGTAGGCAAAGGTGCGGCAAGTGACCTTCCACGCCTCGTGCCACGGCAGCAGGGCATCGTCGACCAAAAGGCGCATCAATTCCGCAATGGCGATGGCCGGGTGGGTGTCGTTGAGCTGCACGGCGAATTTCACGTGGAACTGGTCCACAGGCAGCCTCTGCGTGCGCAGAATGCGCAGCATGTCCTGCAAGGAACAGGATACGAAGAAGTACTGCTGTTCGAGCCGAAGTTCCTTGCCGCGAAGCTGCTCGTCGTTTGGATACAGCACCTTGGACAGGTTCTCGGATGCCACCTTTTGATTGACGGCGCCGTAATAGTCGCCCCGGTTGAATACCGCGAAGTCGAAGGACTCGGGAGCTTCAGACCGCCACAGCCGCAGCGTGTTCGCGGTGTTGGTCTGATAGCCCAGGATGGGCGTGTCGTAGGGCACCCCCATCACGGTCTTGTGGGGCGTCCAGCGCACCCTCGGCCGGTTGCCCTCGTCGAGGTACTGTTCCACCGTGCCGCCGAACTTGACTTCCACGGCCCATTCGGGCCGCACCAGTTCCCAGGGATTGCCGAAACGCAGCCATTTATCGGTTTTCTCGACCTGCCAGCCGTCGACGATTTCCTGGTGGAAAATGCCGAATTCGTAGCGTATGCCATACCCCAGCGACGGCACTTCGAGAGTTGCCAAGGATTCAATGAAGCATGCCGCGAGGCGCCCGAGGCCGCCGTTTCCGAGCCCGGGTTCTTCCTCCTGTCGCAGCAGCTCGTCCAAATTGAGCCCCATTTCGGCCATGCATTCCTTGACCCGGTCGAAGATGCCGAGGTTGATGAGGTTGCTTCCCAAATGGGGGCCCATCAGAAACTCGGCCGACAAATACGCCACCGTCCTCGAGGCCTGCTTGGTGTACGCGGCCGCCGTGCTGATCCAGCGCTGCAGCATGCGGTCGCGAACCGCATAGGCCAGCGCCATGTAATAGTCGTTCTGGGTGGCGAGCGCCGGGAACTTCCCCTGCATGTAGAACAGATCATCGAGGAAGGAGTTCTTGATGGCCTCCTTGCTCAACGCAGTGCGGTCATCTTCGAGCGGTGGTGAACCCATAGCCGCCTCTAGGGCGACCACATCACGTCGACCGGAGTGCGCGATTGACGCAGCACGGCCCGTATCGGCATATCTTCGATGGGGCCGGGGCCGCACGCGGCCTCATAGACCCGCCGCTTTGCTGCGCCGGTGATCAGCACCATGATGCGCCGCGAATCGAGCAATGCGGTCAAGTTCAGGCTCAACCGGGATTGTGGCGCCGCGGGAGACCACATGCCGATGCATCCGGCGGCGGCGGCAGGATTCAAGGCGCTGGGTAGATTCGGCGACCGGGGGAAGAGGGAGGCGGTATGACCGTCGTCTCCCATACCGAGTATCACTGCATCGAACGGGCGCGGCACCCGCGCGAAAGTCTCCCAGGCCGATACGGCCCCGAGATCCGGCGTGGGTGCGCCGTTCTTCAGGCCGAGAAAACGGGCGGAAGCGGCTTGATCTTTCAGCAGCACGTCGCGAACCAGCCGTTCGTTGCTCTCGGCATCCTCCGGGCTCACCCAGCGTTCGTCGGCGAGGGCGACGCAAACGCGGCTCCAATCAAGGGACTGCGTGCGCAGGATTTCGAACATCTTCACCGGCGAGTGGCCGCCGGAAACGACCAGACTTGCGAGTCCGCGCGCGCCGAGTGCCGCGGCGAGAGTCCCGGCGATTTGGGTCGCGAGTTCGCGCGACACGGTCTCGGCATCCGGGAAATTCTTCACGGCAGGGCCGGAGTTGACGGGTGGTTCAGAGTGCATTTGGTTCAGAGCTCACGGTTGGTTCTTTGCCCGCGTGGGAGCGTAGCACTTGCTTGCGCGTTCTAGTAAGTCTTCACGATATGGCACAATCGAAATTGCAATAGATACAAAGCTGAGCGCCGTTCGGCCAGAGGATGCTGCGTGAACATTCGTGAAATTTTGGGAATGGCGCCGGTTATTCCGGTGCTCACCGTGACTGAGCTCGAATATGCCGTGCCGCTGGCGCGAGCCCTGGCCGCCGGCGGCTTGCGGGTATTGGAAATCACCCTGTGTACGCCGGTGGCGCTTGCCGCCATCGAGGCCGTGCGCAAGGCGGTGCCTGAAGCCATCGTCGGTGCGGGCATGCTCACACGGGCGGTGGACTTTGCCGCCGCCGGCCGGGTGGGTGCACAGTTCGGCGCAAGTCCGGGCCTGACCCCCGATCTTGCCGCCGCCTCGCGCGGTGCGCGCTTTCCACTGTTGCCGGGTGTCATGACGCCGACCGAACTGATCGCGGCCCGTGCTGTGGGATTCAACGTGTTGAAGTTGTTTCCGGCACAGCCCGCCGGCGGCGTGGCGATGCTGCAAGCACTGCGTGCGCCGTTTCCCGACGTATTATTTTGCCCGACCGGGGGCATCACGCGCGCGATCGCCGCGGATTACTTGGCCCTCCCCAACGTGGTTTGCGTCGGCGGTTCGTGGGTGGCACCCAACGCAATGCTCGAGGCCGGCGATTGGAGCGGTATCGAAGCGCTGGCGCGGGACGCAACGTCATTGAGAAAGTCGTGACGCTGAAAACCATCGTTGATCTATCCGGATGGACGGCGGTTGTGCTGATTCTCGGCGGCTATGGGTTGCTGTCGTTGGGCAAGATCTCGTCCCGCTCGCCGGTCTATCAATGGATGAACGTCGTCGGCGGCCTGGGTTTCATCATCAACTCCGGCTGGAACGGCGCGTGGCCGTCGGTGGGGCTCAACGTGGTGTGGGTGGGGATCGCCGTTTACGCGCTGCGGCGAAACAGCCGGTTGAAGGCTATGGAACGATGATGACCGGTGTTCCGATGCTCACTCGATCGTAGAGATCCTGCATGTCGGCGTCGTTCAGGGCTATGCAGCCGCGCGTGCCTCGAGGCTCACCGCTATTGCCATGGCCATGGCCGTGGCCGTGGCCGTGAATATAGATTTCACCACCCAAGCGGGTTTTTTGCGGCGGCATCCGCCTCGCGTTCACGGCGTCCAGAATCTGCGCATATTCACCCGCGCTGATCAGGCCCGCCGCCAACCCGCGTTCGGCATCCTCGGCATTGGGGTAGCTGATGCATAGAGAGAGAGAATATCTGCTGCGCGGGTTCTTCGCGCAGATGTAGAACTCCCCGAGCGGGGTGGCTTCATCGCCCTCGACGGATTTGTCCGCCTCGGAATTGCGTCCAAGCGCGATGGGGTAGGTGCGTACCATTTCGGGCCCCGACAGCAGGCTGAGCTGCCGGGAGCGTTTGGCGACGGTGATGCGGTGTTCAATGGCCATCGGCAGCGTGATCGCTTGCACCGGCGGGGCGATCCGCGTGGCGCCTTTCGAGCTCGCACACGACCTGCGACAGCGACAGACCCTTGACCTTGAGCAGCAGCATTGTGTGGTACATGAGATCCGCCGCTTCGCCGATGACCTCCTCATCGGATTGTGCGACGGCCGCCAGCGCCAGCTCCAATCCTTCTTCGCCGACCTTTTGTGCAATTCGCCGCGTGCCCTGCGCCAGCAGCTTGGCGGTGTAGCTGCCGGGCGGACGCGCATCGATTCGCTCCGCTATGACTCGTTCCAGCCGGGCGAGGAACTCCATCTGCTGCGCGGCCGCTTGGGGCGGACTTTGGCCCCAGCAAGTCGGCGTGCCCTTGTGGCAGGCCGGCCCGGTGGGGTCGGCCAAGATCAACAGAGTATCGCCATCGCAATCGGCGGCGATCTGCCTGACTTGCAGGAAATGGCCCGAGGTCTCGCCCTTGGTCCACAGGCGGCCCTTGCTGCGGCTCCAGAAGGTGACGCGGCCGGTCGCCTGGGACGAGGCCAGCGCCTCGCGATTCATGTATCCGAGCATGAGTACGGCGCCGCTGCCGGCGTCTTGAACCACGGCGGGCATCAGGCCGCCGCCCTTGTCCCAGTCGAGATCCGCCGGCGAGCCTAGACTGGCCGATGAGCCGGGTTCCTGCGTCGCGATCATAGCCGCACCTCGATGCCTGCGCCGCGTAGCCGGCGCTTCAAATCAGGAATCGCAATCTCGCCCGAGTGAAACACGCTGGCGGCGAGCGCCGCGTCGACCTGGGTCGTCTGAAAGACTTCCGCAAAATGCTCCGCCGTGCCTGCTCCGCCGGAAGCCACCAGCGGCACGCGGCACACCTCGCGCACGGCGCGGAGCTGCACGAGGTCATAGCCCCTGCGCACGCCGTCGCTCGCCATGCAATTGAGCACGATCTCGCCCGCGCCGCGCCGCTGCGCCTCGACGACCCAGTCCAGGGTGCTGCGTGCCGTGTCGCGCGTGCGCTCGAGGTCGCCCGTGAACTGCTGTACTCGATAGCTCTGATCGCAAGTCTGGCTGTCCACTCCTACCACCACGCATTGTGCGCCGAAGCGCTGGACCAATTCGTCGATCAATTCCGGACGCTCGAGCGCCGGTGAATTGACGGAGATTTTTTCCGCGCCCGACGCCAGTACTTCCTCCGCCTGTGCCACGGAGCGAATCCCTCCGGCCACGCAGAATGGGATGTCCAGGGTGCGCGCCACGCGTGTCACCCAGGAGCGATCCACGCCGCGGCCTTCGGGACTCGCGGAAATGTCGTAGAACACCAGTTCGTCCGCGCCCTCGTCGCGATAGCGCGCCGCGAGTTCCATGATGTCGCCGACGACCCGATGATCGCGGAAGCGCACGCCTTTGACGACGAGCCCATCCCGGACATCGAGACAGGGGATTATGCGTTTGGCAAGAATGGCTGCAACTCCTCGACGGGAATGAGGTTCTCCAGCAGGGCCTTGCCGCTGATGGCCGCGGCCGCTCCTGCCTCGGCCAGCGCGTTCAGGTCGCGCGCATCTCGGATGCCGCCCGATGCCTGCCAGTGAATTTGCGGATGGCGCCGCGCGGCCTCGCGGTACAAAGCGACATTCGGCCCCGCCAACGCGCCATCGCGGCTCACATCCGTGCACAGCACGTGCTTGAGCCCGGAGTCCGCGAAATTCGCCAGTGCATCCCACAGTGACAGCTCGGATTGACGCTGCCATCCATGGGTCGCGACCCGCGGAATACCGCCGGCATCCAGACGCACATCGAAGGCCAGGGTAATGTGTTCCGGCCCGAAGTGACCGAGCCAGCTTCGCACCTGCTCTGCGTGAGTGATTGCCGCGCTGCCGATCACCGCACGCGCGACCCCCAGGTCCAGCATCCGGGTGACGGCGGCGGTATTGCGCAAGCCGCCGCCCACCTGCAGGTTGACGCCTCGCCGGCCGGCCAGCTGCGCGATGATGGCCCGGTTGCCGAGACTGCCGTCTTTGGCGCCGTCGAGATCGACGACGTGCAGCCAATCGGCGCCGTAGCCGCGATACCTTTCGAGCAGGGCCCCGGCGTCCGCGTCGTAGCGCGTCTCGGCGGTGAAGTCGCCGTGCAGCAGCCGCACGCAATGTCCGGCCTTCAAATCGATGGCGGGGATCAGGCGCATGCAAGGCGGGGCCGGCGGCGTGTTCAATGGATCGCCAGAAAATTCCCGAGCAACCGCGCGCCGACGGCGGCGGAGCGCTCTGGGTGAAATTGTGCGCCGTAGAAATTGCGCCACTGCACGCAGGCGCTGAAGGGCATGCCGTAGCTGGTACTGGCCACGGTCGCCGCGCCGACCTCCAGTGCATAACTGTGCACGAAGTAGGCGTAATCGCCGTCGCCTAGGCCGGTCAGCAGAGCACAGGAACGCCGTATATCAAGAGTGTTCCAGCCCATGTGCGGCACCGGACGCTCGGAAGCCGGCGAAAAGCGCGATGCTCGGCCGGGAATGATTCCGAGGCAGCGTGCATCGCCTTCATCCGATGCCTCGAACAACAGCTGCATTCCCAGGCAGATACCGAGCACCGGCTGGCGCAGCGTGGGGATCAGGGCATCCAGACGGCTCTGCCGCAGCCGCGACATGGCGTCCGCGGCGGCACCCACGCCGGGCAGAATGACGTGACTGGCCGCGCGAATCTCCTCGGCGTCCGCGGACACGACCGAGACCGCGCCAAGCCGCTGCAGGGCGAACTGCAGCGAAGCGATATTGGCACCGCCGTTGGCAACGATGACCACCAGCGGATCCTGTCTCACGGCGCGCCCCTGCTCAAAGTGTCCCCTTCGTGCTCGGCAGTTCGCAACCTTCGAGCCGGATGGCCTGGCGAAGGCTGCGGCCTACGCCTTTGAAGCATGACTCGATCATGTGATGAGAGTTTTCGCCGCGCACGATGATGTGCAGCGCCGCCCCCAGGGCTTCCGCGAGCGAGCGGAAAAAATGCGGGACCAGCTCGGTCGGCAATTCGCCGACCCGTTCGCGGTTGAAGCGCCCCTCCCATACGAAGTAGGGCCGGCCTGAGATGTCGAGTGCGACCTGCGCCTCGGCTTCGTCCATGGCCAGCAAGAACCCATAGCGTGCGATGCCGCGCTTGTCACCGAGGGCTTCACGCAGCGCGGTTCCCAAAGCCAGGGCGCAGTCCTCGATGGTGTGATGTTCGTCGATGTGCAGATCGCCGCTGCATCGCAGATCGAGCGCGAAGCCGCCATGCTTCGCAATCTGTTCCAGCATGTGATCGAAAAATCCCAAGCCGGTGACGATTGCGCTCGGGCCTTCGCGCGATAAATCGACTTCCACATGCACGTCGGTTTCCTTCGTCTTGCGGTGCACCTGCGCATGCCGCGCCTGCCCGAGGATGCGCCGGGCGATGGCGGGCCAGGTTTCGAGCACATCGCCGTCCAGGCGTATCCGAAGTCCTTGCAGCCCCAAATTGGCCGCGAATTCCATATCTGTGTCGCGGTCGCCGATCATGTAGCTGCGTGCTTTGTCGATGGTCTGCGCCGCGAGATACTCCTGCACCATGCCGATCCTGGGCTTGCGGCAGGCACAGTCCTCGCGCTTGTAATGCGGGCAGATGCATACCGCCTCGAACTCGATTCCCTGCGACTCGAACAAGTGCAGGATGAACCGATGCGCGCGCTCGAAATTCTCCCTTGGAAACGCGGGAGTCCCGAGGCCGTCCTGATTGGTGACCATGACGAAGGCAAAACCCGCGGCCTTGAGTTCGAGCAATGCAGGCACCACTCCCGGCATGAGACGAACCTTTTCCAGGCTGTCTATTTGTTCGTCGGCCGTCTCTTCGTTCAGGGTGCCGTCGCGATCCAGGAACAGTATGCGTCGTCCGCTCATTCAGGTCTCATCCAGAGAAGTGGCCGGTCCCACGCAGCGAAGCAGCGCATCGTTGTGTGCCCGGGTGCCCACCGATACGCGCAGCGAGCGTGGCAGCAGCGGATGGGCGCGCAGATCGCGAACGATCATACCGCCGCCCAGGGCATTGCTCATGAAACGATCGGCGTCGCCGCAATCGATGAGCAGGAAATTGGCGTCGCTCGGCCAGACCCGCTCCACACAGGGTGAAGCCGCGAGGCCGCGGGCCAGGTATTCGCGCTCCGCCAGCAGCCCCTCGAGCCGCGACTGCCCGGCGGCAAGCTCAGGGGGAGCCAGGGCCCGCATGGCCGCTTCCACCGTAGGTTGTGCCAGAGAGTAGGGCGGAATGACCCGCCTCGCCAATTCAATGAGCGCGGGGTGTGCCAGCAACGCGCCAATCCGGGCGCCGGCCAACGCGTGCGCCTTGGACAGGGTGCGCAGAATCGCCAGGGTCGAAAAGCGCTTCAGCCAATGAACCAGGCTCGAGGATCGCGACCACTCGACGTAGGCTTCATCGATGACGACGATGGCCTTGCCGTCGAGCGCCGCGCAGATCGCTTCGAGTGCCGCCGAATCGAGCAGATTCGCCGTCGGATTGTTCGGCGAGCACAGATACACCAATTTGATATTCGGCCGCCAAGCGGCCAGCAGCCTTTCGGGGTCGAGAGCCCAGCCCCTCGAGCGGTCGAGCGGGACCTCGATGACCTGGGCGCCCTGAATGCGCGCGGCCACCTGGTACATGCCGAAGGTCGGCGTGCATTGCAGAATGGCGTCAACGCCCGCACGCAGATAGATGCGCGAGAGCAGATCGATGGCTTCATCGCTGCCGCGCGTCGCGAGCACGCCCGAGTCGGCAACGCCATACAGCTGTCCCAATCGTTCGATCAGCGCCCGGGGCTGGGGTTCGGGGTAACGATTGAGACCCGCCGCGGTCGTATCGTCCGCCGGCCGCCAAGGCGCTTCGTTGGCATGCAACCGCGTCAGCGAAGGCAGCCACGCCGCATGCGAATAGGGTTTGAGCGTGACGATCTCGGGACGCGCCAAGGCAACCACGGCGTTCATCGCGCCGCTGCTCCGGAGCCGGCGCCGAGGCCGGGACGCGAGGCCTCGCCCGGACGCGAGGCCTCGCCGGGCGACGGGACCTCGCCGAGCGCGTCGAGCCGTATCGTCACGGACGCGGCATGCGCATCCAGTCCTTCGAGATTCGCCAGAATCTGCGCCGTCGGCCCGAGTCCTGCGAGCCCCGCGGGCGTCAGTTCCTGCAGCGTGATGCGCCTTTGAAAATCCTCGAGCGACAGGCCGCTGTACGCTCTGGCATAGCCGTAGGTGGGCAAGGTGTGGTTGGGACCGCTGCAATAATCGCCGATGGACTCGGGCGACCACGGCCCGAGGAACACCGCGCCCGCCGCGCTCACTCGGGGCAGCCAACGGCGCGGTTCGTGAATTTGGAGCAACAGGTGCTCGGGAGCATAGTCATTGGCCACATCGAACGCCGTGTCGAGGCCATCGACGATCAGCAGCCGCATATGCAGAATGGACTTCGCCAGTATTCCCCCCCGCGAGAGCCGCGCGGCCTGGCGAGCAACCTGCCGCGCCACTTCCTCGGCGAGGGCCGCCGAGGTCGTGACGAGCAGGGACTGCGCGTCGGGACCGTGTTCCGCCTGCGCGAGCAGATCCGCGGCGACGAAGTCGGCGCGAGCTGTGTGGTCCGCAATCACCATGACCTCGGTCACGCCGGCCGGCAGATCCGCGGCCGCGCCGGCGGCGTCCTGCGCGACCAGCATTTTGGCGGCAGTAACGTACGCGTTTCCCGGCCCGAAGACTTTGTCGCACTTCGGAATCGTCGCGGTGCCGTAGGCCATGGCGGCGATGGCTTGAGCGCCGCCCGCCTTGAACACCTGCTCGACGCCCGACTTGCGGGCGGCGACCAGGACGGCGGGGTCCGCGGCGCCGTTGGCGGCGGGAGGCGTGCATAGGACACGCACCGGGCAGCCCGCGATCGCGGCGGGAACGGCGAGCATGATGGCCGTGGAGGGCAGCGGGGCCGAACCCGCCGGCACATACAGACCGACCGCACGGATCGGAACGCTGATGCGCTCGCATACCACTCCCGGCGCGGTCTCGACCCGCAGCGGCGCGGCGCCCTGGACGGCGTGAAATCGCCGGACGTTGTCGATCGCCCGCTCTATCGCGGCCGCCTGCGCCGTGTTCAGCGCGCGCTCGGCGTCCGCGAACTCCTGCGGCGTGACCCGCAGCGTCGCGGGCCGAACCGCATCGAATTTTTCGGTGAGAGCCAGAACCGCGGCGTCGCCCTCGCGGCGCACCGCCTCGATGATGCCGCGCGCCGCGTCCCGTACCGACGCGGCGTCGCGCTGTGCAGGACGCTGCAGCGCCTGATCGCGTTGCGCCGCGGACAGCGATTTCCAGTCGAGAATGCGCATGATTGCGTCCAGGCCTAGGCCAGCATTTTCTCGACCGGAAGCACCAGCACCGAACTTGCGCCGACGCCCTTCAGCTCTTCCAGCGTTTCCCAGAAGACGTTCTCGCGGCATACCGCGTGCACCGCCACCCGGTCGCCCCGGCCCTCGAGAGGGATGACCGTCGGTGACTCGCTGCCCGGCAGCAGCTTGGCGATGGCTGCGAGCGCGGAGCGGGGCGCGTGCAGCATGATGTACTTGCTGCCCTTGACCTGCTCGACCCCGTCGATGCGCATCAGCAGCCGCCGCGTCCACTCCTGCTTCTCCGCCGCGATGGGCACCGGCGTGCGGATCAACACCGCCTGGCTGTCGAGCACGGTCTCGGCCTGGCGCAGATGATTCGCCGCCAGCGTGGATCCGGTCGACACCAGGTCGCAAATGAGATCCGCGCGGCCCAGCCGCGGTGCGATTTCCACCGAGCCCGACAGCACCACGACCTCCGCGGCAATGCCGTGGTCGGCGAGAAAGCGCCCGAGGATGTGGGGATACGTCGTCGCGATACGCTTGCCTCGAAGCGAGGCGGCGCCGCGATACTCGAATCCGTCCGGAACCGCGATGCAAAGACGGCAGCGTCCGAAATCGAGCAGCTGCACCGTCTCGAACAGAGGCGCGATGCCGCGGGCGGTGAATGCCAGCCGCTTCTCTTGGACCACGTTCAGGCCCACCAGCCCCAGATCGCAGACATCCTCTTGCACCAGATCCGGAATGTCGTCGTCGCGCACGAACAGCACATCGAGCGGCATGTTCTCGCCGTAGCACATCAGCTGATCCTTGCCTCGGCTGTACTTGAGCCCGCAGCGCGACAGCAGGTCGAGCGAGCTGTCGGTGAGCCGGCCGCTCTTCTGCACGGCGATCTTCAGGCGCACGGGATCGGCGGATTTCGGTTCGCTACCCATTGAGCTTCAGCCGTTCGGTCACCGCGCGGTAGCCGCCGCTCCCGGAAGTCAGATACCGCGCGACGCGGCCGATGGTGGTGACGCTGACCCCCGTTTGCCGGTGGATCTCGCGGTAGGGCAGACCGCGCTCCAGGAGCTCGACCACGGCCCAGCGGTCCGCCATCGCCTGCAGTTCGGCGGGCGTGCACAGGTCGCGGAAGAAGCTGCGGCATTCCTCGACGCTCTGCAGCGCCAGAATGGCCGTGCACAGTGCGCGCTCGTGCTGCTGCTCCTGCCTCAGGGTGACGGGACGATTGGTTTTCATGGACGCAGGACTGCTCGCTGATTGAATGTATTAACGCGCTAGTACATTAATACATTGGTGATTGAAGCGCAACCGCGGGACTCGAAATTCCTTGACGCAAACCTTCCGGCTGCCTAGACTTCCCGGAGCTTATCTAGACCGGCTGAGGGAAAGGCCCTTAGAAGCCGGGGCAACCACCTAAAATTGCGTCCAAAATTGTGCCGAAAATCGCACAGTAGCCGCAACATACCGGAACGGTGCCAACTCCTGCGGAGTCGGGCTTGACGCTCGAATCCGGTAGATAGGCGGCCGATTGCACGGGTTCACCGCGAGCAATGGCTCCGAGCGCTGACGCTGCAGGGGTTATGTAAACCTTCATGGAGCGAGCGTAACGTGGCCGGCAATTCATCAGTTCAAATCGACCAGACCTTGGGGCTGCAGCAGCCCTTCAAAGTGCATTACGGCGACGTCCTGCCGGATGCAAAAGTCGCCTTTCGGCTCGAGGGTCCCGAGGACGGCCCCGTCATTGCCGTGCTCGGCGGCATCTCCGCCCATCGCGTGGTCGCGGGTGCTGCGGGGGAGGGATGGTGGCCGGAACTCGTCGGCCCCGGATTGGGCGTGGATACGCGCCAATACCGGGTTCTGGGCATCGACTATCTCGGCGGCCGCGGCGACAGTTCCACGCCGCGGGCCGGCGGCAGGTTCCCGCCGCTCAGCTCCTACGACCAAGCCGACGCCTTGTGCGCCATCGTCAAGCATCTGGGCCTGAAGCCGCTGCATGCCATCGTCGGCGCCTCCTACGGGGGGATGGTGGCGCTGTGCTTCGCGGAGCGCCATGCCGGGCTGGTGAAGCACATCGTCGTATTGAGCGCCGCCGACAAGTCGCAGGTATTGTCGACCGCGTGGCGCAGCGTGCAGCGGCAAATCGTGCGCGAGGCGATCGCGAGGGGCGACGGGCCCGCGGGCCTCAAGCTTGCGCGCGCGCTCGCCATGGCAACCTATCGCAGCGCCGTGGAGTTTCAGCTGCGCTTCGGCGCGGCGCCCTCGCGCAATGAGGACCGCTTCCGCTTCCCGATCGAGGATTATCTATTCGCGCGCGGCGACGACTACGTTCAGAAGTATCGCGCGGAGTCGTTCCTCGTGTTGAGCGAATCGATCGACCTGCACCAGATGGACGCAACCCAGGTGCGCACCCCGGCGACCCTCATCGCCGTGCGCGAGGATCAATTGGTGCCGTTCCACGACATGCAGGCCTTGTCGGCGCGCCTCAATGGGCCGCGGCAGCTCATCGAAATCAATTCCATTTTCGGTCACGACGCCTTCTTGAAGGAGGGCGCCGCCCTGACGCCCATCATCAAAGCAGCCTTAGCGGAGCAGTGGACATGAGCAGTAAAGCCCCCCCCAAGAAAAGCATCGCAACCCGGTCGGTCCGTGCGGGGCTCGAGTCGGACGCGCAGCACGGTTCGGTGGTGCCGCCGATTTATCTGTCGTCGAATTTCGCCTTCGAGAAGTACCGCAAACCGCGCAAATATGATTACACCCGGTCGGGGAATCCGACCCGCGATCAGCTGGGCAATGCGTTGGCGGATCTCGAGGGCGGCGCCGGCGCGGTGGTGACCTGCACCGGGCTGTCGGCCATCACATTGATTCTGGCGACGTTGCCGAGCGGCGCGCGGGTCATTGCGCCCCATGATTGCTACGGCGGCACCTACCGGCTCCTGGCCGCCTTGCATACGCAGGGCAACCTGGTGGCCGACTTCGTCGATCAAGGCGACACCGCCGCCTTGCAGGCGGCTCTCGGCCGAGGCGCCAACCTCGTCTGGATCGAGACGCCGAGCAACCCGCTGCTGCGGGTGGTGGACATCCGCTCCATCGCCGATGCGGCGCATGCGGCCGGCGCGCTGGTGGTCGTGGACAATACCTTTCTCTCGCCGATCTGGCAGCAACCGCTCGCGCTCGGCGCAGACCTGGTCATGCATTCGACCACCAAGTACCTGAACGGCCACAGCGACGTGGTGGGCGGCGCCGTCGTCGCGGCGACAGCGAAGCTGCACGAGAATCTGGCCTGGTGGGCGAATGCCATCGGCGTCACCGGCGCGCCCTTCGACAGCTTCTTGACTCTGCGCGGCGTGCGCAGCCTGCACGCGCGCATGCGGGTTCATGCCGAGAACACGGCCGCGGTGGTGGATTGTCTGAGCAAGCATCCCGGCGTCGCGCGCGTGTACTACCCCGGGCTGCCCGGACACCCGGGCCATGAGATCGCGCGGCGCCAACAGAGCGGCTTCGGCGCGATGCTGAGTTTCGAGCTGGCCGGAGGCGAGGCGGCCGTCGAGGCCTTCCTCTCGGGACTCGAGTGCTTCACTCTGGCGGAGTCGCTGGGAGGGGTGGAAAGCCTGATCTCGCATCCCGCCAGCATGACCCACGCCGGCATGGAGGAATCGGCGCGATTGCATGCGGGCATCGGGCCCGGGTTGCTGCGAGTTTCCGTGGGTATCGAGGATTCCGTGGATCTGGTGGCCGATCTTGCCGGGGCCCTCGAACGCGCAGCTAGAGCGCGGCCAGTACCGCATCTCCGGCGGCACGTGTCGTAACGCCCGAACCCGCGGCGGCGAGATCGGCCGGCAGCGCGCCGGATTCCACGGCGCGCGAGACGGCCGCTTCGACGGCTCTCGCCTCGGTCTCGAGCTGCAGCGAATACCGCAGCAGCAGCGCGGCGCTCAAGATCGCGGCGTAGGGATTGGCGACGCCGCGGCCGGCGATGTCCGGCGCGGATCCGTGGATGGGTTCGAATACTCCGCCGCGCGCGGCGGCGCCGAGCGATGCCGAGGGCAGCACGCCCATGGAGCCCGCCAGCATCGCAGCTTCGTCGGT
>Ga0208193_1000458_pt1 | contig 22373 bp, 28 predicted proteins | sample June2015DPH_17_2_FD_184716 | JGI IMG/M metagenome (GOLD analysis project Ga0208193, IMG submission 184716) | Peatland microbial communities from SPRUCE experiment site at the Marcell Experimental Forest, Minnesota, USA - June2015DPH_17_10... | ecosystem: Environmental > Terrestrial > Soil >... | reverse complement strand
CGCAGCAGGTAGTTGATAAATTTGTGCGCCAATTCCGCCCGCGCACTCTCCCGCAAAATCGCCATCGTATCGGCGAATCGCGCGAATCCCTCCACCGGCAGCGCGAATCCCAATTTCGCCGGAGCCGCCGCCATCGCCTGCCCCGCCGTCACCGCCCAGGCCTGCGCCGCCGCCACGTCGCCCGCCACCATCTGGTCGCGAACCTCGGCATTCAGATACGCGCGCAATAATTTCTTCTGCGCGATCGCCTCCCGTTGCGCCGCCCGCAGTTCACCTTCGTCACTCGAATTGATGGAATGCCCCAGCCTCTTCAAACAAGCCCCTAACACCTCCTGCGGATCGTCCAGCATCGTGATCTTCCCCGCCAGCCGCGCATCCCACAAATCGCTCCACGCCGTCAGCGCCAGCGGCTTCTGAAATACGATTCCCGTCGACCCCCACATATAAGGAACGCTCCATTCGAGCTTCGAATCCCACGGAGGCTTCTGAAACGCCGGATCCAGCGCATCCAGATTCGGCAGCCACTCATGCCGCAGTCTTTGCAACAATCCCATCTCGCGCATCGCACCGGCAAAATCAGCCGATGGAAACACCACATCCCAACCCGAGTTGCCGCTCATCACCTTGGCAATCATTTCCTGATTGCCCTCATACGTCCCGTAGCGGACGCTCACTCCAAATTCGCGCTCGAAGTTCGCCACCGTATCCGGCGCCACATAGTCTGACCAGTTATAGACATTCAGCCGCGGCCGTTCCCGCCGGCAAGCCGCAAGCGAGCTCAGCAGAAACACTCTCCGCTTCATTTCGCGCGCAGCCTTTCAGAAACCAGCACCATCACCCCGAGCCCGAACACCACCATCGTCGACACCGCGTTCAACATCGGATTCACCCCCCGCCGCGCCAGCGCATAAATCACCATCGGCAGCGTTTGCGAATCCACCCCTGCCACTAAACTTGTGATCACGTAATCGTCAATCGAAACCGTAAACGCCAGCATCGCCGCCGCCGCAATCGCCGGCATTAGATAAGGCAGCGTAACCCGATAAAATGCCCCAAATTCAGTAGCGCCCAAATCGAGCGCGGCTTCTTCGAGAGATTTATCGAAGCTCCGTAGCCGCGCCATCACCACCACTACGACATAGGCCACGGAAAACGCCACATGCGCCAGAATCACCGTGTGCATTCCGAGCCGCAGATGCAGGAACCGGAACGTCCATTGGAACAACGCCAGCAGCGAAACTCCCGTCACGATCTCCGGCGTGACGAGTGACATATAGAGTGCGGACGACAACAAATTCGAAGTCCGCTTCCACAATCCGTAAGCCGCCAGAGTCCCGATCGTGGTGGCAATCAGGGTCGCCACAACGGCAATGATCAAACTATTTCCAGCCGATTCCAACAGCTCATGATCGGCCAACGCGGCCCGATACCAATGCAGGGAAAACCCTTCCCAAACCGTAAACTTGGAAGAATTAAGGCTAAATAAGGCCAGTAAAAGCAGCGGAATGTGCAAAAAACAGCAGATTAAGGCCGCATAAGCTTTCATAAAAGATCCTCTCCACGCCTTTTCGCCGCCAATAATAGCCCCAGCGCGACCGCCATCAACACCAGCGAAGCCGCCGCTCCGAACGGCCAATCCCGAGCCGTCGTGAACTGATTCTGAACCAGGTTCCCAATCAGAATCGTCTTGCTGCCGCCTAACAGGTCTGAAGTCAAGTACGTACCGATACAAGGCACAAAAGTAAGAATCGCCGCCGCTCGAATTCCCGGCATCGCCAGCGGAATCGTGACCCGAAACAACGCCGCCAGCGGCCGCACGCCCAAATCCGCAGCAGCCTCAAGTAACGTAGAATCAAGGCGTTCCAGTGTAGCGTACATCGGCAGCACCGCGAACGGAAGATAGCCGTAAACCAGCCCGAGAATCACCGCGCCGTTGTTATAGAGCATCGGTAAATGCGTGTGAAATAAGGTATTGATGAGCCCGGTATCGCGCAGCAGAAACATCCAGGCATAAAGCCGGATAAGGAAACTCGTCCAAAATGGCAGAATCACAAGGGTTAGCCAAAAATTCTTCCGAGGAGAGCGAGCAATAAACAAAGCCAGCGGGAAACCGAGCAACAGGCAAAAAACAGTCGCAACTATAGCAATCCAAACGGAGCGCGCGAAAATCACGCCATAAAGAGGATCGAACAGACGGGCATAATTTTCGAGCGTAAACGGCCGCTCGATGCCTCCGTAACCGCTGCGGGTAAGAAAACTGTAGACAGCGATGATCGCCATTGGAATGAAGAAGGTAGCGATCATCAGCACCCACGCGGGAGCTTTAAAAACGTTTTTCATCGCGCTCATCCCAAGACAGGAAAACAGTTTCGCCGGGCTTCAAAATCTGATCCGGAGCCACTTGCGCGCGCACCTGTTCCCCGTTCTCAAGCCGCGCCTGAATATGAACAAAAGAGCCTAAAAACGCTGAATTCGTGACTACTGCGCGCAGACCTTCCGGTGCAATGCGCAAACATTCTGGACGGATGCCGGCTCCGTTAATCCAGTTCATAGCGCCGAGAAACGACGCGACGAATTTCGTTTTCGGGCGCTGGTAAATTTCCTGGGGCGTGCCGATCTGCTCGATAACCCCTTGATTCATCACGGCAATTTGATCCGACAATTCGAGCGCTTCTTCTTGATCGTGGGTGACAAAGAGAAATGTCACGCCGACACGTCGTTGCAGTTCCTTCAACTCAGCCCGAACTTCTTTGCGCAGCAGAGGATCGAGGGCGGAAAGAGGCTCGTCGAGTAATAAAACATCCGGCTCCATCACGAGCGCCCGGGCCAGAGCGACGCGCTGGCGCTCGCCACCTGAAAGCTCGTGGGGGCGCCGCGATTCCTTGCCCGTCAAATGAACCTGTTCGAGCACATGGTCGATGCTTTTCTTCGGTTTACCGAACTCGACATTGCCGCGTACGGTGAGGTGCGGAAACAGCGCGTAATTCTGAAACACGGTGTTGACGCTGCGCCGATAAGGAGGCAGATGATCGATGCGGGCACCATTCAGCAGAATTTCTCCAGACGTGGGCGACTCGAAGCCGGCGACCATCCGCAGGGTGGTGGTTTTTCCGCAGCCCGACGGGCCGAGCAGCGAGAAAAATGCGCCGCGCGGAATTTCAAGCGATAGATTATCGACGGCGCGATGGGTCGGAAAATTCTTCGAGACGCCGCGCAACTCGAGAATCGCGGTCATTGGCTGGCCAGCCGCAACATTTCATCGTAATGATAGATGTGAACACCGGTTACCTCATGAAAAGCGGCGGAGACCATCGCTTCGGCCACGGTTCCGGCGGGAATCGGCCGATATTTTCGCAGCGGGCCCAGCAATGCAAATGAAATGGCTCGCGCAATACCGGCGCCGATGGCTTCGGCCGGGCGACTTTCCTCGCGTTCGCCGATCAGGACGCTGGGACGAAAGAAAAGGGCGGCTTCAAGGGGCATGCCTGCGATGACTTCCTCCAGTTCGCCCTTCACGCGCAGATAGAAATTTCTGGATCCTTTATCGGAACCAACCGACGACACCAACATAAATTTCACACCACCCGCCGCGGCGGCCCGGCTGGCGAGCATTTTCGGATAATCGAAATCGACGCGCCGGAAGGCCGCTTCGGAACCCGCTTTTTTGATGGTGGTGCCGAGCGCGCTGTAAATATGCGCGCCAGGAGGAATTTCAATGGTGTCGAGCCGGTTGAAGTCGATGCGCCGCTCAATGAGCCTGGGATGCAAACGGCCGGAGGGATTGCGGACCAGCGACGTGACGGACTCGTAGCGCTTGAGGAGGTGATTCAGACACTCCTGTCCAACCAACCCGCTGGCGCCTGCGATGAACGCGACGTTTGTCGATACGAGCGGCGACATGAGCTAACACTTTACCAACCTGGCAGGTTAAGCGGTAGAGAGATTCGCCGTTTGCTTGAAAAACTCTTTGATAGGCGGAGCCGCCCGCGAAGTGGGACGCTCTCGTCCGTCCTGTGCCAAGATGAATGGCGTATGCCATATTGAATGGTATGACACTCAAAGTGGACAAAGCCGGCCGAGTTATTCTGCCAAAACCTTTACGCCACCGGCTGGGGCTGCGAGAAGGCAGCGAACTGGAAGTCGAAGAAACTCCGGAAGGCATCACGCTCAAGCCCGCTGCTCGCCAGCCTTCGATGGTCAAGAAGCAGGGCCTTTGGGTTCATACCGGCAAACTGCCGCGGGGGTTCGATATTGTGCAGGCGATTCAAGATGACCGCGACGACCGCATTCGGAAGTTGGCGGGCTCTTGAAGATCTATCTTGATACGAACGTGCTGGTGGCAGCCTCGGTTCAAGAACATCAGCACCATGTGCCATCCTTTGCGTTGCTGAGGCAGGTGAAAGCAGGAACAGTTCAAGGGTGCATCAGCACCCACGGTTTAGCGGAGTTCTATTCGGTCCTGACACGATGAGAGCTTAGTTCGCCGACGGCCTCTCCACGTGATCGATGACCAGCACCACGCCCGTCTGCTTCTCCGGGATCAGCTTCAAGCCGAGCTGCTCCTGCACCGCTGTAAAGATGGACGGTCCACTGACATCCACGGGCGCCCGAGCGACTTCATCCCCCGATGCCGGCAAACTAGGAGGAGCAACATCCGGAGTCCACGTGAGGTCGATATTGTAGTACCCGGACAATCCCGTCTTATCCGCGACCGGCGCACCCAGCGCTTGTCCTATCCGTGTCGCGAGAAGCGGCATGTGCACGCTAGGTCCGGAGAGCCGCCCAGGTCCAGGACGGATGAGCCCGCCCGGCTTACCGTCCGGCAATCTTGACTGTAAGAACTTCGCACCCTGCGTCCCCACCATTAATGCGTAGCCCTTGATTTCTCGCGTTTGTGTATGTGTTTTTAGTTGAAATCGATCCTCCAGTAGCAGCCGGAGGCGGCTTTGCGTTCGCTCCACCGAACGATTCCTTTCGCCAACCGTCAGGCCTGGGTCCATATGGTCAGCGTCCGCAGCCGACGGCTTGGCCTCAACCTCGAACGTTTCTGAAAATATCCACTTCGGCCCATTCAGGATCTGATCGTCATTTCTGATGGCATCAAAGCAGAATTCGATCAGGGTGGCCAGCGACACATTTCTGGCGCTAACTCGGCCATGATCGAATCTCAACCCAATCACGTCGCCCGTCGAGCGAACCGGCTTTATAGAGGCCACTTCAAACCGCTCCGCGCCCTGTCCACTCTGGCCGGATATTGCTCCGGGCCGGATCAGTAACGCAACACTTAACAACCCGAAAGCACATCGAGGTCTCATAACACTCACCCCCGTTCGCAACTCTGATCTCCACCGACTACGAGCTGACGCGCTCAGCCCTACCGCCGGGCCGTGGCGGATTGCAGCGCCGCGCGGACCATCGCCTCCAGCCCGTCCATCCCCCTGGTACCCGGACACCTCAAGATCATTGATCAGGAAGGTCGGCGTGCCAGTGACTCCAATCCGCCTGCCGGCTGCAAGATCGCGTTCCACGGTTGCGTGAGCGGCGGCGCCCGTCGCGCACCCCTCAAAGCTCTTCGCATCCGTTATTCCCGCGCTTTGCGCATATTCTACCCAAGACCGCCGCCCGATCGACTCCTGCGAGGAAAACAAAAGATCGTGGTATGCCTCGAAGGCGCCCTGCTCAGAAGCACAATGAGCAGCACGCGCCGCCCCCATCGCGGAGTCATGCATCGGGAGAGGAAAATGCCTGAACACAATTGAGACCTCGCCGGGGTGCCTCCTCCGAATCTCTCGCAAGCCCTCAGATGCCCTCTTGCAGATAGGACATTGAAAATCCGAAAACTCGACTATCGTAACGGGTGCACCGGGCGATCCGATCCGGTATCCAACCGCAGCGTACTCACGCCAGTCCGGAACCTTGCGTATTTCCGGCCTAGCCGACTGCCGTCCCCAGAACCTGTCGTACGCCCTCAGCGAAACCATGCCGACCGCAGCCAAAGCCAGGAGTGCAATAGCGGCGTTCAGCCCAAAGTCTTTCCATCGTTTCACGCGAATCCTCCTCAATTCATCTGTCTTTAAGGACCCGGCAGTTCGGCAGTCGAGCTCCCAACCCTATAGGAGGTTCATACACGCGCCCGTGCTGGCCCCTTCCTCACAACCACACAGATTGCTGCAACAACCGTATTGGCCCGTTCCGTTGCAACTGCATTTCGATTTCAGGCCCAAACATTGGTCGAACGTAGCGACATGCTGGCTTGGATATCCGGCCGCCAAGGCGACCATAGATAGCGAGACAATCATCAGCTTTTTCTTCATAAATAGGCTCCTTTTAAGTCAACCGCCTTAACGAATTTGTTAATTTATCACGCTGTTGCTCATTGCTACGTCGTCGCAGAGTCCGGCCCTCGCACCGCCGGATTCTTGGGCGTCATACCGTGTCGATACAGCCACCCCACGAGGCCCCGGGGCCATCACAAAGGCATGCCTGGCTGCAGCATAGGGTGCCCGTCCCATCGCAGCGACAGGAAGAATGCAGGCCCGCGCAAAGATCAGGTTCCAAACCCGCCTGCTCCGACGGATAAGCGGCCCCTAGTGCGGCCAGAGACACCGCTAGAAGCAGCAGTTTTCGCTTCATATATTTCCTCCATTACGGAACATCTTATAAAGATGTGATCCGCAAAAGGAATATACCCCCCCCCAGCAGAAAAAGTCAATAGAAATATTGGCTAGAAATGGAAAGAAAATTGGGCAGACATTGGGCTGAGATTTGCGAACCCGAATTGGTGACAACCCGCCTGGTTCCCTCACTCAGAAAGGGGCAAGCGGAATTGGCTGCTCGGTTGCTATCATCAAATTAGATCGAATGGCATCCTCGACAACCGGCATTGCGGCGGCGCCTGTGCGCAGGCTGCGATTCCGGGATACTACCATCGGCAAGAAAGCTGTGATGGCCGTGAGCGGAGCGATCCTCGCGGCGTTCGTCGTTGGACATCTGCTGGGCAATCTGCAAATATTCCTTGGACCCGACCGGTTCAACGGCTATGCGCGCATGTTGAAGGCGCTGCCGGAGCTGTTGTGGGCGGTGCGACTGACGCTGCTGGTCAGTGTAGTGCTGCACATCTGGAGTTCGATTCAACTGGCGGTGGTGAAGAGCGACGCGCGGCCTCACGATTATGTGCGAAGAAAATCAATCTCTTCGAGCTACGCATCCCGCACGATGTACTGGAGCGGGCCTATTGTCGCGGCGTTCATCATTTACCACCTGTTGCAGTTTACGTTCGGCGTGGGCGGGACTCCGTACATGGAAAGCGACCCCTACGGCAACGTGATTAACGGATTTCGAGTGCCCGCAGTGTCGCTGTTTTACATCCTCGCGATGGGGTTGCTCTGCCTGCACCTGCGGCACGGATTGGCGAGCGTCGTGCAATCGCTGGGATTCCATCACCCGCGCTACACACCTCGGTTGAAAGCGGCTTCGGTGATTGTGGCGACGCTCATTTTCTTTGGATTTGTCTCGATCCCGGTGGCGGTGATGGCCGGTGTAATTCCCAACATTTTATAAGATGCTAGACGCAAGAATTCCAAGTGGGCCGATTGAAAAGGCCTGGGATAAATCATGCTTCGAAATGAAGCTGGTGAACCCGGCCAACAAACGGAAGTACGAGATTATCGTGGTCGGGTCAGGCTTGGCGGGCGGATCGGCCGCGGCGACGCTGGGCGAGCTGGGCTATAACGTGAAGTGCTTCTGCTTCCAGGATTCGCCGCGGCGCGCGCACTCGATCGCCGCGCAAGGCGGGATCAATGCGGCGAAAAATTATCAGAACGATGGGGATAGCATTTACCGCTTGTTCTACGACACCGTCAAAGGCGGCGATTTCCGGGCGCGCGAGGCCAACGTTTACCGGCTGGCGGAGAACAGCGTCAAAATTATCGACCAGTGCGTGGCGCAGGGCGTTCCGTTCGCGCGCGAGTATGGAGGCACGCTGGCCAACCGGAGCTTCGGCGGCGCGCAGGTGTCGCGAACATTTTACGCGCGCGGACAGACCGGCCAGCAGCTTTTGTTAGGCGCTTATCAAGCGCTGGAACGGCAGGTGGATGGCGGCAGCGTGAAGATGTTTCCGCGCACGGAGATGCTCGACCTAGTGGTGATCGATGGGCGCGCGCGCGGCATCATTACGCGCAATCTGGTGACGGGCGCGGTGGAGTGCCATGTGGCGGACGCGGTGGTGCTGGGCACAGGAGGCTACGGGAACGTCTACTATCTGTCGACGAACGCGAAAGGATCGAACTGCACGGCGATATGGCGCGCTTACAAACGCGGCGCTATGTTCGGAAATCCCTGCTTTACGCAGATTCATCCCACCTGCATTCCGGTTTCAGGCGACTATCAATCGAAGCTGACGTTGATGAGCGAGTCGCTTCGCAATGACGGGCGCATTTGGGTGCCTCTGGAGAAAAGCGACAAGCGGCCACCCAATCAGATTCCGGAAGCGGAGCGCGATTACTATCTGGAACGCTGCTATCCGAGTTTCGGCAATCTTGTTCCGCGCGATGTGGCTTCGCGCAATGCCAAAAAGGTTTGCGACGAAGGGCGCGGTGTGGGTGAGCACGGGCTGGGCGTGTATCTCGATTTCGCCGATGCGATCCGGCGGCTGGGCGTGGAGAAGATTCGCGAACGCTACGGCAACCTGTTCGAAATGTATGAACGCATCACGGACGAAGATCCTTATAAGGTCCCGATGCGCATCTATCCGGCGATCCATTACACGATGGGCGGGCTGTGGGTGGATTATCAATTGATGTCGACCATTCCGGGTTTGTTCGTGATTGGCGAGGCTAATTTTTCCGATCACGGAGCAAATCGGCTGGGTGCCAGCGCGCTGATGCAGGGGCTTTCCGACGGCTATTTTGTGATTCCGTACACGCTGGGAAATTATCTGGCCAGCAATAAATTGGAGAAAGTCGACGCGTCGCATCCGGAATTCGCGGCGGCCCAGGAAAGCGTGGCGATGAACACGCGCGCGCTGCTGGCCGTAAAGGGAACGCGCACAGTAGACTCGTTCCATCGCGAGTTGGGCAAGATTGTGTGGGACGAATGCGGGATGTCGCGAACGGCGGCGGGTCTTTCTTCGGCGATCGATAAAATTCGTGAGCTGCGTGGCGAATTCTGGCGCGATGTTCGCGTGCTGGGGGCCGATGAAGAGATCAATCAGTCGCTGGAGAAAGCCGGCCGGGTGGCGGATTTCTTTGAGTTGGCGGAGTTGATGTGCCTGGACGCGCTGGACCGGAATGAATCGTGCGGAGGGCATTTTCGCGAAGAGTATCAGACGCCGGATGGCGAGGCCTTGCGGGATGATGAGCATTTCAGTTACGTGGCCGCTTGGGAATATGCGGGTCCGGATCAGCCTCCGAAGTTGAATAAGGAGCCGTTGACGTTCGCCTATGTGCATCCCAGCCAGCGGAGCTACAAGTGAAATTAATATTTCACATCTGGCGGCAGAAGAATCGCGGGGCGCAGGGGCGCTTGATGCGCTATGAATCGGCCAAAATGAAGCCGGATATGTCGATACTGGAGGCGCTCGACGTATTGAACGAAGAATTAATTTTGCGCGGCGAGGAGCCGGTGGCGTTCGAGCACGATTGCCGCGAGGGAATTTGCGGGTCGTGCGGATTCGTGATCAATGGAGTCGCGCATGGGCCGCTTGAAAAGACGACGGTGTGCCAGTTGACTCTGCGGCACTTCAGGGACGGCGAGGAGCTGTATCTGGAGCCGTGGCGGGCGCGCGCATTTCCTGTGCTGCGCGATCTGATGGTCGACCGCAGCCCGTTCGACCGCATCGTGGGGGCGGGCGGATACGTTTCGGTATCGGCAGGCAGCGCTCCCGATGGAAACACGATCCTGATTCCGAAGGACGATGCGGAAAGAGCGATGGACGCGGCGGCCTGCATCGGCTGCGGAGCTTGCGTGGCCGCTTGTCCTAACGCCTCGGCGTCGTTATTCACGGGAGCAAAGATTTCGCATCTTGGCTTGTTGCCGCAAGGTCAGCCGGAGAGGGATTCTCGGGCATTACGAATGGTGCGGCAGATGAACGCGGAATCGTTCGGCCAGTGCACAAATATCGGCGAATGCGAGGCTGTGTGTCCAAAGGGTATTTCGCTGGAGGTGATCGGTCGAATGAATGGGGATTTTATAAAGGCGAGCTGGCGGAAGAAGTAGCCAGGAGCCGGAATGTCGTTGGCTTATTTCGATTCGAACAACTTCGCCGAGATTGATCGTCTTCAGAGCATTCTCGATCGCAGGCACCAGAGCGAGCAAATCCTCAAGCTGATTCGTTCTCGAACGGATCGAAATGACGCAGAGCTTTCTCTCAGTTAAATTTTGTTGGTAGGCGAGCCCCTGGTCCACGGTCAGCAACACGGCATAGCCCGCGAGTTCCGCAGCATTTAACAGTTCGCCATTTTTCTTGCCCTTCAGGCCTGCCCATTGAGCACTGTGAGCTTCCTGGGCGCGGAAGCTGTGCCTGAAATCGGTGGGCAGGCACTCGTCCAGGAGAATTTTCACGCGATTCGAGCTAACAGCGAATCTTTTGCTTCTTCAAGCGCCTGCACCGCCATCTCCTGCGTTACCGACGGAAACTGGCGCAGGAATTCGCTTAAGGGATGGCCGCCTTCAAGATAATCAATGAGGTTTTTAAACGGGACTCGTGTGCCGCGGAAGCACGGCGTTCCGCTCATGATTTCCGGATCGATGACGATCACCGCGTGCCTCATAGTCTGTCATCATTCTAACAATGCCTGAACTTCCCGAGGTCGAGGCGGTTTGCCGGCGTCTTCGGCGCGATGCGCTTCATGCTGAGATTGCCGTCGTTCATATTCTACGGCCGAGCGTGAGTCGTCCACAGCTTCCTCGGACCATTGAGAAGCACGCGGCTGGACACACTATCGACGCGATCCGCCGTTTGGGGAAAAACATTCTGATCGACTTGAACGGCGGAGAGGTCCTGCACATCCATCTCCGTATGACTGGCGATCTTCGGGTGATTCCCGATGCGCGATTCCGATCGGCATCGACGCGGGCGGTGTTTGAGTTCACCGATGGACGGGCGCTGGTATTCGACGACCCTCGGGCGCTGGGGAAATTATGGATCGGCGAAGAACGGCTCGGCGAGATTGGGATGGAACCGCTCGATGGGTCATTTACCGCCGAGGCGTTTGAAAGCCTCGCACAGAAGTCGAAGCAGCCCGTGAAATTGTTTCTGCTCGATCAACGGCACGTGGCCGGGATCGGCAATATCTATGCGGCGGAAGCGCTGTTTCGAGCTAAGATCGATCCGCGCAAGCTAACAGGAAGCATCAGTAAAGCGAAGCGCGCGGCGTTGCATGCGGCCATCGTCGAGGTATTAAGGAGCGCGGTCGGGGAATCCTACAACGCGCCCGGCGATGAATTTCCTTCCGATGTTTATGGGCGCGAGGGCGAGGCTTGCCGCCGATGCAAGGCGCTTATTCGACGCATCCCGCAGGGCGGGCGGTCAACTTACTTCTGCCCCCGCTGTCAGCGATAAATTTAGTTGGCCTCGAAGGGAATTACGGATGCGCAGCAGGCGGACACGGATACCGGTGGGCGTGATGCCTTCGGAAAGTGCGATTTCCTCGGCCGAATATCCTTCCAGGCTTTGTTCGAGTAGCGCCCGGTCGCGTTGAGAACAACGGTCCAGCAGGCGGAGCACCTCAATGGCATCCAGGTCGAGCGTGTAAACCGCGTTGGTATCCTCAATCTCGGTCTGGATCGGAGCGCGAAAACGGGCGCGGAACAAATTTCTGGCGATGGAGTTCACCCAGTAGCTGACCAAGCCGGGATCGCGAAGCTGCTCCCGGTATTCCCAGCCGCGAGCCCACGCGGCCTGGGCGATTTCTTCGGCTTCCTCAACCGGCGCGCCCCGAGACAGCAAGAACCGACGAGTGGCGCTATATCCCATCTCAAACGCTTGCGCGTAGTCACTGCCTAGCATTTGGATGGGTGTTGCAATTGGGATTCCACACGGATGCAACTGTACCTTCAACGCTTTACCGCGCCTGTGTTTGCCAACCCCGTAAATTCTTCCGATGGTCGGTCTATTCTACTTGTGAAATCCTCCCGATGAAGAGATGGTGCGAGTCCCTCTAGCGTTTCTTACCTGTGCGGCGTTCGCGGCGGCGCAATCCCATCCAAGCTGGTGGACTTATTCATCGCCCGGGGCGACCGCGCTGGTCGGCATTGAATGGCAGAGCGTCAGAACGTCTCCTTTCGCCGACCCGATCGAGGGCGAGTTGTGGGGCGACCTGGGATTTCCGGACCTTCCCTGCCTGCACAAAGCTCGGCAGTTTGTCGTTTCCTCGCCTGAGTTTCTAGCGCTGGCGAACGGAATTTTCGCTTCGAGTGCGATGCGCGATCAGGCGGCGAAAAAGGGTTTCAAAGCGATGACTTATCGCGGAATCGACATGTGGTTTTCGACTGAAAAAGGCGTATTGAGCCTGGCGCGGTTGACCGACCAACTAGTGATGATCGGCGAACCGAAGACGCTCCAGGAAGCGGTCGACCGCAGCATGGATGACGCCAGGAACTATTCGCCCCTGCTGGCGCGCGCAGCCGCATTTAATCAAAAGGATTTGTGGGTGGTGTCGTCCCGTTTGCCCGACGACTTGGCGAGCCGTTTCGTGCCGCTGGATATCGAAAGCGAGCGTTTTGAAGGGTTCGTTTCCGTGCGTAATGGACTGGAGCTGGATGCGGTGCTATCGGCGGGGTCCGAACAGCAGGCCATCGCATCCGCAGGGAAGCTGCGCCAGGCGATCCCGACATTTCCCGCCATCGCGCGCGGATTGCAGGTGACTGTCGAGGACGATTCGGTGAGACTGGCGCTGGAGGCGACTCGCGAACAGGTGATCGTGGCGCTGCGCGGACCGGAACCGGTGCCCGCGCCCGTTGAAACAATTAAGGTCGAAACGCCCAGTCATGTGGAATATGTCCCGGTGGAGAAGCCTGACCCGCCGAAGCCGGTCGTGATCGAAAAACCGCAGGTGATCAGGATTCTTGGTCTGGACGAAGGTCCACGCGAGATTGTTTTACCACCGGCGGTAAAGCCGGCAAACAATTAGAAATTGACTTGACTTGGGAAATACTTTTCGATCAGGCCCTGATAGTAAGGCTTTAATTCGCTCACCTTAGGCTTCGAATCGCTCTTTGAATACAGATCGTAGGGGTTAAACTTTTTCACCCACTCAAACATTTCGCGGTCGTGATCGTTCATCAGGTAATCGTACGCGCCTTCGCGATGGGCCGGGTAAAATGAGTGGTAGCGAATCATGTACAGGGCCGGCTCCGGCAGATACGGCTTGGCGATGTGATAGAAATATTCGTCGTGTCCCCAGGACAGATCCACTTTATCCAGACCGCAGCCTTTTTCGTAAATTCCTAGCTGCGTCTGATAGACCGGTTTCTTCGAATCCGGATTGGCTTCGAAAAACTCGGGAAACACGATCTTGTCGGAGTAGGCGCAGCCAGTGGGAAACGTATCGCCGACCACCGCCCACTGCTCTTCCCCATACAGGCACAGAACCTTGCCGATATCGTGCAGCAGACCGGTGAGCTGGAACCAATCGGGATGGCCGTCGCGGCGGATCGCTTCGGCGGCTTGCAGATTGTGGTCGATCTGGCTCAGATCGGTGTCGGGATCGCTCTCGTCGACCAGCGTGTTGAGGTAGTCCAGCGCCTCCCAGATGCTCATCTTGGTACGCGTCAAGCCGGCGTACTGGCGCTTTTTCTCCAACACGAACTGATGCGTCTGACGGGCATGATTCTGGCGATAGAACTCGACCACGCCGGGGGTGGTTTTCGAGTAGTCGCGAAACTCTTCAGTTTTCTTATTCGGGTTGTACCGCTCACCGACGAAGTCGTCCCACTGCTCCAGACTTTGAAGAGGACCTTGCACGTTCATACCTTTACTTTAGCGCTATTAATAGGCCCAGCGCCACAGGTTCGCGCCGGCTGTGAACCCGGCTCCGACGGCCGCGAACAGCACCAGATCGCCTTTAGTAAGCTTCCCCGATTCGACCGCGTCGCGGGTGGCCAAAGGGATGGTCGCGCCGGTGGTGTTTCCAAAGCGATCGATGTTGATAATCACCCGTTCCAGGTCCATGCCCAAGCGTTCCGCCACACTCATGATGATCCGCTTGTTGGCCTGATGCGGAATCAACAGCTTCACGTCCTTCGGAGTCAAGCCGTGCTGTTCGAGCAACCCACAACATAGCTCTTCCATCTTGCGAACGGCATATTTGAACACCTGTCCGCCATCCTGCTTGACGAAGTGCAAACGCTGCTCAACGGTCTGTTGAGTCGACGGCATGCGGCTGCCTCCGGCCGGCATTTTCAAATAATCCCCGCCGGAGCCATCGATCTCATTCCTGAATCCGATGAATCCGTTGTCGTCGGCGGTGGGTTCCACCAGCATCGCGCCGGCCGCATCGCCGAACAGGATGCAGGTGCTGCGATCGGTGTAATCGAGAATGCGCGACATGGTATCGGCGCCGATTACCAGGACCTTCTTATGCGTCCCCGCCATCACGAAATGCGCGGCAGTCGTGAGGCCGTAAATAAAACCGGAGCAGGCTGCCACCAGATCGAATCCCCACGCGCCCTGCGCACCGATGCGATGCTGCACCAGACACGCCGTGGCAGGGAAAAGCATATCGGGCGTGACCGTACATACGATGATGCAGTCCACTTCCGAAGCGTCGATGCCGCGGCTTGCCAGTGCGATGCGCGCCGCCTCCGCCGCCATATCCGAGGTGGCGATTTCCGGCGCGGCGATATGCCGCTCCGCAATACCCGTGCGATCGATAATCCATTGGTTGCTGGTCTCAACCATTTTCTCCAGATCCTGATTCGTCAGCACTCCGGCCGGCACGTGGCAGCCGAGCGCGCTGATTTTAGCTCCTGGCAAATTTTGTCTCCCCTAAAGTCGCTCTTTATGTTACATAGTCATGTTACATTCGGGAGGAATGCAAGTCGAGAGAGCGGACGTACTTGTTTCGGAAGACTATGTTGAATCCGCTTCGCTGACGCCCGAAGAAATCTATGCGCAGGTGTTCCGCGAGATGCGTCCGCGGACGCCAATCCCTTTAATCCGGGTGAAATTTTGCCGCTATGCCAACGCCAGCGCCAAGGTGAAATTGGAGGACGGCGTGCTCGAGGTCCGCATTGCCGACACACTCGCCGGAGCACCCGATGGAGTAATGGAAGCGCTGGCCGAAATCCTGCTTTCGAAGCTATTCCGCCGGCCTGTCCCGGCGCACTGCAATGAGCGTTACCGGCGGTACCTAAACCGGCGCGACGTCAGGCGCAATCTGGATCTGGTCCGGCAGATTCGCGGGCGCAAGCAGGTGGAGGAAGCGCAAGGCAGATGTTATGATCTGAACCCTATGTTCGAGGAGCTCAATTTCAAGTACTTTCACGGCCTGATGGCGCGGCCGATTTTAGGCTGGAGCCCAAATGCTTCGAGAACGCTGCTGGGACACTATGATTCGTCGCACAACGCGATTGTTCTGAGCCGGATTCTTGATCGTCCGCAGACGCCGCGCGTTGCGGTTGAGTACGTTTTATTCCATGAAATGCTGCACTTGCGCTACCCGGTGGAACATCGCGGAGCGCGGCGGTGCGTGCATACCCGGGCCTTTAAAGATGCCGAGAAACAGTTCGAAAAGTTAAAAGAAGCGCAAGCGGCGCTACGACATTTGTAAGTCGTGTGGCGCTTATGCGGCCGCTGGTGCCGAGAGACGATTGATCTCCGCGTGCATTGCCCCCATGGCTTCGACCAGCGCCCGGGTGTCCACCGAAACACCAATCCCGGAGAGGGAGAGTCGCATTTCAAGGGCGGCAATTTCAAACCAGAAACGAAGCTGCGTGCGGAGTAACACTCCGACCATCCCCGCATGCTCGGCCGGCAAGCTCGCCGCGATAAAACGCGCGTGCGCATGCAAACGGTTAAAATCCCGAACCAATTCCTGAAGATAAAGCCGGAAAATACGGCGTCGTTCACGGAGAAACTTCTTGCCGATCTCGGGCCGGAACCCGGGCTGAGCCTTCAGAAAAAGCAAATCCTCGTTGCTGAGGAGTCGGCCCATCGGCTCATAGCGAGCAAGCGAAAATTCCGCTTCGTCGAGGGTCGTTTGGCCTACGGCGGCCTTCGAACTTCTGTCATTCCACAAGCGCAACACGGTAAGTCCCCCAAGACAGATTCGTGCGAACCGGGTTCTCGGACCAAAAGGTCCAGCCTTAAAATCTAGATTAGGATACCTGATTATTTACAAAAGAGCAATAGAATTTCAACCTCATTTATATCCGGGTTAACGGCGGCGCAAACGTTCCAGGCTATTATTGATGGCGTCCAATTGCCCGGTCAGGCGTTCCGCCTCGGCCCGATTCCAGAGGTGCCCCACAACCGCCGTGCGGCTCTCGCCTTCACGCTGGAACTCAATGAGCCAAAACAGTAAACACCCTAGAGCAATGCACATCTGCACGATACTGCTTGCCGCGCTGATCTGCTTGTTGCTGATCCATCGATTCAGGATATAGGCGTATGTGGAACGCGACAGCGACCAGACGATGAATCCGCCAATATATACGATGACATTGCGCCGCATCCGAACCGGAAACCACGCCATGAATATCGAAATTATAATCAGAAATATCGCCATGGTCCCGTCCATGGTCTGTTCGAACAAGTAGAAGAGGCGTAGCAGCGGATGGGCTCCGGCAGAGAGCAAATGGGCCAGCCAGAGCCCGATAAGAGGAATTACTGCCGTCGCGCCCAGAATGTAGGCCACCGTGTTCCGCCCGAATTGAGCCAGCGCCGGCGTTCTTTCGAGCGCGAGCGCATAGATCTCCACCAGCATGAACGCCGCGATCAGGATTTTTAGCGTTTGGCAGGTGAAATATGCGTCTCCATACCGTTTCGTGTTGTAAGGAATCGTCAATGCGGCCAGGGTAGAGAGAAAATCCACCGCGAAGTAACAGAAGAATAGTTTGTAGATGTTAATCAGGCCGCTTGACCACAGCCTCACCAATACTGCCGCAGTGAGTCCGAGGGTGAGCCACAAGATACCCTTTTCCCATAGATTCAACAAGTGATCTCCGGCGCCGCGTTCCCCGCGACCCCACAGGGAGTTTATCACTAAATGAGGGAAAAGCAGCCCTGAAATGGACAAAACTCGCCCAGCGCGGCAAGCCATTCAGCTTGCGTGCCGAAACGAGTCTTCCACAAATAGACTGTCGGTGAATTTATTGGGGGGAGCCAGGGGTGCAAGGGTAGCACGTGGGTCCCGGCATATCAGTCTGAGGTGTTGCAGAGCCAGCGAGCACAGCAAAGGTCAGCGCCAGTGCCATCGTTGCAAAGAGTTTTTTCATGATTATTGTTCTCCAGGATCGGGGTTAAGAGTAACTACTATGGAGGTATCCTAAACCACCTTAGGCCTCTTTCGAACGCTGCCTTACTTACGTTTTCGGGAATCAGAACAAGTCAACCCGCTCTGGTCCCGCATGGATTTGGGCGTACAATAGGAGTAGGGAATACGGGATGCCGAGATTCAGGCCGACGGGGAAACTAGAGCGTAGCGCTCTAGCGGACCTGTGGAAACACACTCTTTGCCACATCCCGACAGTGAGCGGGCGGTTGGTCTATCTCGCCAGTCTTAGAGACGTAAATTCAGGAACTTACAAGCATCACGGGCTGTTTACCGCGTTTGGACGTGATGAAGCTGTGCGGGCTCTGCGAGACAGTCATCGGGAAGCGTTCCAGAGCTGGCTCAATCTTTCACTGGCAGAAAAAAATGACGATCTCAAGGAATACTTAAGATCGCTAGAAAACCCACGAGAGGAAGTTATAGAGTATTGGCTCCAATCTGGAGTCTATCGCAGCTATGTGCCGGCAACCGCTATGGAAATGGAGACCGAGCTGTTTTGCCGGGACCTGGAAACGCTGCTTCAGTTGCTCCAAAATGAGGCAATCAACCTCCAGTTGCACTCCGGCGCCGCAGCGCGGGATCAAGACTCATTGCCACCTGCATGACTTGGCCAATTACTTCAATTTCATCAGGATAGCGGTAAGATTTCGGGTCGTACAGGGAGGCCGGATGAGGCTGCACGATAAGGATCCCATCGCGTAGCCCGCACCACCCACAGATGTAACCATCGCGGTGCTCCAGGAAATAGATCGGTCGCTCGAACTCGGAGTTCCAGCCGGAATTCACGACTCGCCGCTTGGTATCGTCTATGACGACCAGGGAGCCCGGCGGGATGATCGGGAACATGGACCAATCCTCTGTCCCAATGAACCCATATCGAAAATTTCGCAGATCTATGTTATTGAAAAGCATCAGCGGAAGCGTACCCCAGCGCTGGATAAACCGGCTGAGAAAGACCGTTCGGCTCAGGTCGATACCCGGATCCAGTGAAATCGGCACTTGAATCCCGCCTTCCTCGGCGCGGAAGTTGATGGTATGCGTCTGGGTATGTTGGAGGACGGCGGCGTCAGCGGGTAAAGTCGACATGGAAACACCATACCAGCCCAAGACCTCCGACATATCCAACCGGTAGATCGCACAAAGGGAGTAAAGCCGGTACGCAGACGGCATTGTCCCTTTGTTCTCAATATCTGCCAGACGGCTTAGGGCAACCACGAACTCATCATTCGAGTGAAGATCCGCGATACGCGCGCTGGCTTCCTCCACATCGCGGAAACGGAGCCGCAACCGCTCCCGTATCTTCTTGAGTTTCTGACCAGGTTCCTCCATGATAGAAGTGTGTTGGGTGTATCCGGACGCGCCCCGGTTAAAAGTATAGCGGCGGCTGGATAGGGAGAGCAAGGATTATTGTAAGGGTTTGTTCTGAATTCAGAACAAAGAAATCCACAGGTACGATAATTTCGGAACAAAGAGGCTTTTTCAATACCGAAGCAGGGAGTCGATTTGCGTGTCATCATCGGTGTAACTGGTGCAAGCGGGAGCATTTACGGCTGGCGTTTGCTCGAAAAAATGCGTTCCATTGCCGAAATGGAGATCCATTTGGTTCTTTCCCGTTCCGGTGAGCGGACCGCATTTCTCGAAATGGGCAAAACGGCCGCCGATTTTAAAACCTTAGCCCATGTGACTTACCCGGTGGAGGATATCGGTTGCCGTTTGGCAAGCGGCTCATTTCCCACCGATGGAATGGTGATCGCTCCCTGCTCGATTCATACAATGTCGGCGATCGCCGCGGGAATCAGCAACAATCTGATGGTTCGCGCGGCTGATGTAGTACTAAAAGAGCGCCGGCGGCTGATCCTGATGGTGCGAGAATCGCCGTTGCATGTGGGGCACCTTCGATCGATGACGGCGCTGGCGGAAATGGGTGCGATTCTGGCACCGCCTGTCCCCGGTTTTTATCATATGCCGCAAAGTGTTGGCGAAATCGTGGATCACAGCGTCGACCGGGTGATGGACCTGATGGGTGTTCCCTCCCCTTCCGCGAAACGTTGGGACGGCGCTCAAAAATGAGAGTGGCCTTTCAAGGTGAACTGGGCGCTTTCAGCCAGCAGGCGATCCGACAGCTTCTCGGAGCGCGCGCCGAGCCTGTGCCCTACCAGCGCTTCGACGAAGTATTTGCCGCATTGCGCGGGAAAAAAGTAGTCGCGGCCGTTCTCCCGATCGAAAATACGCTGCACGGCAGCGTTCATGAAAACTACGACCTGCTGCTGCGGTACGATTTTGAGATCACCGCCGAAACCAGCGTTCGCATCGTGCATAACCTGATCGCGCCGCCGGGCGTGACGTTTGAACGAGTGCGGAAGGCCTATTCGCACCCGGTGGCATTGAATCAGTGCCTCGATTTCTTTCGCCGGCACAAACGAGTGGAACGGGTAACCTTCTACGACACCGCGGGCAGCGTCAAAATGATCATGAAGGAGCGGCCAGCGGACGCGGCGGCGATCGCCTCAGAACTGGCGGCGAAGATTTACGGCGGAAAAATTCTGCGCCGCGAGATCGAGGACGACCGTCAGAATTTCACCCGATTCTTTCTTCTTGAGCCGCCCGGGTCGAAGCCGCGAACACTACGCGGCGAGGCCAAGAATCCCTGGAAAACTTCGCTCGTCTTTTCGACGAAAAACATTCCCGGAGCTTTGTTTAAGGCCCTCAGCGCGCTGGCGTTGAGAGATTTAAACCTGGTGAAAATCGAATCGCGTCCGCTGCGCGGCAAGCCTTGGGAGTACTTGTTCTACCTCGACCTGTTGGGACGCAGCAGCGATCCGGTGGTACAGAAAGCGCTGGGGCACTTAGAAGAACTGGCCGACTTTTTGCGCGTGCTCGGCACGTACCGCGCGGCGTCCTAGATCCTACACGCCCAAACTTTTAAGCAGCCGCACCGCCATGCCGATGTCCGAGAGCCTCTGCGCCTGATCGTCGATTTCGCGCTCGACGTTGACCGATCCTTTAAAGCCGGCGTTCTTCAGCGCCTCCACGAAGCGCGGAATCCCGACGGCGCCCTGCCCCAGCGGCCGCTCCGTTCCAAGGGCGCCGGGTTTATCTAGGGGTGGCCCGTCGCCATCTTTCGCGTGCACCGAAACGACATGGGGCGCGAGCTTCTCGAACGCCTCAATCGGATTGCCGGATCCGTAAAGAATCATGTTCGCCGGGTCGAAGTTGACTTTGAGATTGGAACATCCGGCGTCGTCGAGAAAGTGCAGCAGCGTCTCCGCCGGTTCCTGCCCCGTCTCCAGCGCGAACGTCTGGCCGTGCTTTTCCGCGCGTTCGCAAATCCTGCGGACCATGCCGCGCACCGCGATGTAATCAGGATCAGAATGATCGGCGGGCACGAATCCGATGTGGCAGGCGATGCTTTTCACGCCCAGCGCCGCCGCGAAATCGCAAGCATCGAGAGTCCTCTGCTCCCGCGCCTCGCGCGTGGCCGGCGGAATGAAACCGACAGTTCGCTGCACGGTGGGAATATCGGCGTAATCTTCGCCGGTGTACGCGCAGACCACGGTGGCGATGGAGAAGCCCGCGTCCGCGATGGCCTCTCGCCATTCGACAGCCGCGGCCGACGTTAACGGCACATCTCCGGCCACGCCCAACTGCCCCGCTTGCACGCCCAAAGCGCGAAGCTCCCCCAGATTGTCGCGACCGGCCCAAAACATGACCCCTATTTCCATGAGACCCTCTCTCCGTTTTTCGACCGCGCACCGAACATCCCGAGCGCCAGCCGAATCGACTCCGCCGAACTCGCCGGATCGCACAGGGACGGCTGTTCTCCACTGCGGCAACACGCGGCAAAATACGCAATTTCCGCAGCGTATCCATCAACAGGTTCCAGCGTGACCGCTTCCCCGCTCCCGTAACGCTTTAGCGGCCGCGATTCCGAATTAAATTCGAGAATGCCATGATCGCCCAGCACCGTGAACTCCATCGCAAATGGAAACGCGCCCGGGAACATCCAGCCGCCGCTGATTTCCACTACGAATTTTTCGTAAAAAAGCCGCGCCGAAATTGTGTCGACTCCTGCCGGTGCGTTCTCATAGCCAGTGGCGGCGATCGCCGATGGTGGACCGAAGAGCCGCAACGCCATATCGATATCGTGAATCAGCAAATCGAATGCGCCTCCGCCGCTACGCGATGGATCGGTAATCCACTCCGACCAGCCCGGTTGCGCACATCGTCTTCGAAACGTGGCAAAACGAATTTCGCCAAGCTCGCGATGCTCCACGGCATGTTGAAGCGCAATATATGCCGGGAAGAATCGCAACACGTGCGCGACCATCAGAATTTTTTTAGCTCGCTCCGCCTCCGCGATCATGCGATGGCAGGATTTGACGCTCAGCGCCATCGGTTTCTCAACGAGGACATGCTTCCCGCTGCGCAACGCCGCGATGGCCGCCGATTCGTGCAGGTCCGTCGGGAGACATAAATCCACTGCGTCGATCAAAGGATCGGCCAGCGCGTCGTCCAGCGTCGTGTAATGCTTTACCCGAGTTTCAGCCGCGCGCCGGCTCACGACGGCGGCTAACTCAATAGCCGGTAGGGACGCGATCGCCTTCAAGTGCACGCCGCCCATGTACCCGAGACCAACCACCGCCAGACGCATCAACAATTAGAATAGATTATGGAAGCCCTCTCATCGAAGCTTGCTGCGGCGACTGCTGAATTCACGACGATTCTGGACCAGGGTGCCGCGCAGCTTCCGCGGCTCACGGAGACGGCGGCGCGCGAAAAAGGCCATTGGTCGCGAAAACAAATCCTCGGCCATCTGATCGATTCGGCCGCCAACAATCACCAGCGCTTTGTGCGGGGACAGCTCGATCGCGAGCTCGCGTC